>Ga0208872_1000524_pt1 | contig 27642 bp, 28 predicted proteins | sample CryBogCBH12Aug08_FD_185508 | JGI IMG/M metagenome (GOLD analysis project Ga0208872, IMG submission 185508) | Freshwater microbial communities from Crystal Bog, Wisconsin, USA - CBH12Aug08 (SPAdes) | ecosystem: Environmental > Aquatic > Freshwater > Lake | place: Crystal Bog, Wisconsin, USA...
CGACACCGAGACCCTCGTGACGTTCGACACGGAATTCTTCATCGATCAGCGCGCACGGCGTCCCATTGCTCGCATCATTGACGGCGTCACGACCGAGTTGACGTGGCCGGAAATCCAGATTCGTTTTGGTCAGGATGGCGACGGCGCCGACGTGCTGCTGCTCGTGGGTCCGGAACCGGATTTCCACTGGAGCGACTTCATTGATCTCGTCACCGACGTCGCCGGTCGCTACGACGCTCGCCTGGTGGTGGGACTCGGCGCGTTCCCGGCTCCGACGCCGCACACCCGCCCCGTGCGCATCATCGGCACCGCTCCGTCGACGTCCGCCTACCTCCTCGAAACTGTCGGCACGGTCGAAGGAGAGATCGAAGTCCCAGCCGGCATCATGGCCGCGTTAGAGATGGGCTTCGCCGAAACCGCGACCCCGGTTGTCACCTTGTGGGCCCGCGTGCCGCACTACGTCGCCTCTATGCCCTACCCGCAGGCGTCAGCGGCACTCCTCGAATCGCTCGCCGCGGTGGCCGGGCTCACGATCAACGCCGCTCCCCTGCGACTCGCGGCTGACGAAGCGCGCCAGCGCGTCGACGACCTCGTGACCAATAATCCTGAGCACCAGTCCATGGTTCGCAATCTCGAAGAAACAGCCGACGAGAACGAAGACAATCCTCTGGGCGAACTTCCGAGCGGCGACGAGTTGGCCGCGGAACTCGAACGGTTCCTGCGCGGTGAAGAAGGCTAACGACGTCGATTACTCGACGTCGCGGTCTTCCATCCGCAGTCCAAGACCAAGCGCGTAGCCCTCGAGGAACAGCGCGCACTCGCGTTGCCGTGGGTGCCGGTCCGCGATCTCGTAAAACACGGGTGAATGGTCGATTTCCTGCAAGTGCGCGAGTTCGTGCACGAGGACAGCGTCAATGACCCACTCCGGACATTGGCGTAGTCGCGTGGACACTCTGATTTCCCTCGTCGCCGGCGAACAACTCGCCCACCGCTGACGCTGATTGGTCACCCAGCGCACCGAGAGCGGCTTGACCCCGTCGTTGTACAACTCGGCCAGCACGTTGGCCCGTTCCTCGAGGGACGCGTCGTGCCCACTGGTGTGCGGACGCTGTTGGAGGAGACGGTCCACCAATTCATTGACGAATTCGTCCCGCGCGCGACCGCGCAAACGCGCGGGGATTTGAACCACCACGCGACTGCCCGACCAGTGGGCGTTGCCGGTTTTCGTCCGTCGGGTTGACGCACGAATCTCGACTTCGGGTCGGTCGAAGCGCGGTGGTTCGACAACCACGAAGGATTCACCTCGAGGAACTCTCGCGTTGGTGGGGCTCACAGGACGATGTTCACCATGCGCGGGGGGCGCGCGACGACGCGCGACGGCGACGCGCCGTCGAGGGCCGCCTGGACGCTGCCGTCCGCGAGGGCCAATGTCGTCGCTTCGTCCTCGCTAATCGACGGCGCCACGTTAAGACGCGCCCGCACCTTGCCGTTCACTTGAACAATCATCGTGACGGTCTCGTCGACCACGAGAGCGGGATCAGCCACCGGCCAGGACTGCGCGTGCACGGACGGCTCGCCTACGTGACGCCGCTCCCACAGTTCTGCCGTCACGTGAGGCGCCATGGGCGCGAGCAGCAGGAGCAACGTGTCCACCGCTTCGTTGAATGTCGCCTCGTGAGCGCCGCGCTCGTCCCTCGCCCACTTGCCCACGAGATTGAGCAACTCCATCAACGCTGCGACCGCCGTGTTGTAGCTCCACCGTTCGAAGTCTTCAGATACTTTGACAATGGTCTTGTGTACGGCACGGCGGACGGCGACGTCACTGTCGTCGTCGTCCGTGCGCAAGGTGATGTCGTCGAGATTCGCGAGTCGCCATAGGCGGTCGAGGAATCGACCGCAGCCGTCAATCACTTCGTCGGTCTGACTCGTCCAATCAAAATCATCGGCCGGGGGGCCGACAAACAGGTGGAACAAGCGCAGTCCGTCCGCACCCACCGTCTTGTAGTACTGACCGGGGGCGACCAGATTGCCCTTCGATTTGGACATCTTGGAGCCGTCCATGCGAATCATGCCCTGCGTAAACAAGCGCGTGAAGGGCTCTCGCGGCAGCCCGGGTGCAACGCCGACGTCCACGAGTGCCTTCATGTAGAAGCGCGCGTAGAGCAAGTGCAAAATCGCGTGCTCGACGCCACCAATGTACTGATCAACCGGCATCCACTTCGCGGCTTCCACGGGGTCGAAGGGTCGTTCGGCACTGTAAGGATCGGTAAAGCGCAGGAAGTACCACGAGGAATCCGTGAACGTGTCCATGGTGTCAGCCTCACGTCGCGCCGGACCACCACAAGTGGGGCAGGTGGTCGTGCGAAATCCTTCGTGGGTCGCGAGCGGAGATTGGCCGGTTGATTCCATGACCACGTCATCGGGCGCGAGAACAGGTAATTGCGAAACCGGTACCGGGACGATGCCGTCGACGTCGCAGTAGACCACCGGGATCGGGCAGCCCCAGAAACGCTGGCGCGACACCAGCCAGTCACGTAGCCGGTAGTTCACCTTGGCGACTCCCCCCGCCTGGGCGATGAGGAAGTCCAAGGCCGCCGACTTCGCCGCAGCCACGTCGAGTCCGTCCATGAAACCGGAGTTGATCTTGATGCCGTCGTCAGCGTACGCACCACCCGCAAAACCCTCGGGCGTCGCCACCGTGCGTACGACCGGCAGGCCGTGAACCTCGGCGAAAGCGAAGTCTCGTTCATCTTCCGCCGGCACCGCCATGATCGCGCCCGTGCCGTATGTGCCGAGGACGTAGTCCGCGACGTAGACCGGAACGCGTTCGCCGTTGAAGGGATTCACGACGTAACTTCCGGTAAAGGCGCCACGCTTCGTGAGTTCGGCGCCATTGTCGGTCGTCGCCGTTCGGTCGACTTCGCTCGTGTGCGACGCACGCTCCACCAACTCTTCGACCGCTCCTCGCTGTTCACGTGTCGTCAACGTCGCTAAGAGCGGGTGTTCCGGTGCGACAACGGCGTAGGTCACACCAAAACCCGTGTCGGGACGCGTGGTGAAGACTCGCAGCGCTAGCGACGGATCATCGGCGAAGGGCAGATCGAATTCGACCCCTTCGGATCGTCCGATCCAGTTCCGCTGCATTGTCTTCACTCGCTCGGGCCATTGCAACTGATCGACTTGTTCCAAGAGCTCGTCGGCGTAGTCCGTGATCTTGAAGAACCACTGTTCGAGATTCTTTCGTTCGACCACGTCGCCGGAACGGTCACACGTTCCGTCCGCGTTGACCTGCTCATTGGCGAGCACGGTCGCACATCCGGGGCACCAGTTCACGGGGGCCTCCGCGCGATAGGCGAGGCCGGCCTCCAGGAATTTTAAGAAGATGAACTGCGCGTTGCGAATGTAGGCCGGATCGTGACTACGCACTTCGCGTCGCCAGTCGTAGACCGCGCCGAGCTCTTGGACGGACGCTTTGAGTTCTTCTATCCGCTGATCGGTAAACACGCGAGGGTGACTCTTCGCCTTGATCGCGGCGTTCTCCGCGGGCAAGCCGAAAGAGTCGAATCCGAAGGGTGACAGAACGGCCTTGCCGCGCATCGTTTGGTAACGCACAACTAAATCACCGAAGACGTAGTTGCGGACGTGACCTTGGTGGGCAACTCCGGACGGGTACGGGTACATGCACAGCGCGTAGTAGCGCTCGCGGGGATCGTCGTTATCGACCTCGTAGGTACCCTCGCTACGCCACCGGTCCTGCCACTTCTTCTCCAGTGCGACGACGTCAAAAGGCCTTGCCATTGGACCATTCTAGGGACGACCACGTTCCCGTCTCGCTCGCTGGTGCGCGGTACGCTGAGGCACCAGCGATCGAGGAGACGCGATGAGCGAACACGTTGACGGAACGATGCCGGAATTCGAGGACACCGAACAGGCCGGTGTGTCGCACCGCGTCGTAGGAACCACGATGCCGGTTCTCGAAGTCGCCCTGGAGTCTGGTCAGACCATCATTTCTCAGGGTGGTGAGCTTTCCTGGATGACCTCGACCGTACAGATGTCCACGGCCACTTCGGGCGCCGGCGGATCTGGCGTAATGGGCGTCTTCAAGCGTGCCGTATCGGGCGGAACCATCTTCATGTCGCAGTACACGGCGCAAGGCGGCAAAGGCATGGTCGCCTTCGCCGCGAAGATGCCCGGACACATCAAGGCCATCCACGTGGACGCCGGACACGAATACATGGTCTCGCGTCACGGTTTTCTCGCGGCGACGTCCGACGTCACGTTGAACTTAGGGATCCAGCAGAAGCTAGGCGTGGGCGTGTTCTCTGGAAATGGCTTCGTTCTGCAGCGCATCGCGGGCACCGGCACCGCGTGGGTTGAGCTCTCTGGCGAGATGGTTACGTACGACCTGGCCGCCGGAGAAACAATGATGGTGCACCCTGGCCACATTGGTCTCTACGAAGCGTCGGTCAATCTCGAAATCACGATGGTCAAGGGCATCAAGAACATGCTGTTCGGTGCTGACACGTTGTTCCTCGCCAAGTTGACGGGTCCGGGCAAAGTGCATCTCCAGACACTGACCTTGCCTGGTCTCGCCCACGCGCTCTCCCCCTACATCACCCCTCCCGAGGGTGGCGGTGGTGGCATCAACTTCAAGCTCGGCTGATCGCTCCTCGTGAGTTCTGTTCTGCTCGTCCATGGAGCGTGGCAGGACTCGAGGACTTGGCAGCCGGTACGCGACCTCTGGGCGCTCAGCGCAGCCCTGACAGCGATCGATCTTCCAAGTACGACCGGCCGCGGCACCTTGGCGGGCGATGCGGACCACGTCATTTCTTATGCGGCAACGCTGCGACCTCCCGTCGTCCTGGTCGCCCACAGTTATGGCGGCGCGGTAGTGACCCAAGCAGCCGGGTCGATCGGCGAACTCGCCGGGGTGATGTATGTCACAGCGTTCAAGCCGGAACTCGGAATGTCCGTGACCGACATGTCCAAACGGTCACCTCGCGTTAGCGACCTCGACCGTGCGATCTATCGGGACGGCGACCAACTCCTTCTTCGTGAGGAAGCCATCAATGCCCTGTACGACGATCCCGAACCCGAAGCTCGTGAACTCTTTGCGCAGCGTCACCCTCAGCCGCTGGCCACATTCCGTGACCCCCTCACCCGAGACGTGCCTTCGGACGTCCGCACTCACTACCTCGCCTGCACCAATGACCGCGCGGTGACATGGGAACTGCAAGACGAGATGGCGCAAACCTGTTCCGCACGATCAGAACTATTCACCTCGCACTGCCCCCACGTCGATGCGGCGCCCGCATTCGTAGAGCTACTAAGTGACTTCGTACTGGGAGCCACCAGGAACTAGGCGCGTTCCCTCAGTCGGCCATTTCTGCCCGACTCCCACAACTGCTACCATCTGAGAGCCTTTTGGGGGTATAGCTCAGTTGGTAGAGCGCTTGACTGGCAGTCAAGAGGTCAGGGGTTCGAATCCCCTTACCTCCACTGGAGATGAAAGTCTCCCGGTGGTTTCGAGTTAGCAGTTTGATAGCAGTTCGTGGAATTTCCACCCGAATGTCGGGGGCTTTCGCTCGATCTGGCTAGCTACCCCCTAGGCCTTCAGGACGTTGCTAAGGGTCTGAAGCGCGGCGCTCTTCGTGTTGGCCATAACGCGTGCGTAGACGAGCGTCGTGGCCGTGTTCGTGTGTCCGAGATCCGCACCGATCATTGTTAGCGGGATCGATTCATTGAGCATCAACGTGGCGGCTGTGTGACGCAAGCGGTGAGGCGAAACGCGCGCGTCAACTGAGTTGCCCAACTTCGTCAGCCATGTCCGAAAGTTGTCCGGATCAAGCGGCAGACCGTTGAGCTGCGCCACCACGAAGTCATTCGGGCCGCTTCTTGTGAGTGCACTCTCATGAAGTGCACGGAGCCTGCGAAGAAGCTCGTCGTCGGCCACCAGCGTTCGGGCCGAGCCCTGAGTCTTGAGAGGGGTCCCCGAAAGCCGGGTTCGACCGGGCCGATCGGGATCACTGACCCGTTGCAGCTGCTGGCGAATCTGTATCTCGCCCGAGTCAAGGTTGATATCGCCCCACGTCAAGCCAAGCGCTTCCCCGCGTCTCAACCCCAGTCGAACGAGGAGATGCACGCCGATGACTCCCGGGCCAGCCGATCTGTCAACCTCGCCCAGTAGGCGCTGAACTTCCTCGAGAGTCAAGTACTTGGGCTCCGGGCGAGGAACTCGAGGGCGCTTTACGGATTCCATTGGATTGACAGATATCACTCCCGCCTCGACCGCGTCACGAAGACTCGTTCTGAGCAGGGAATCGCACAGCCGAACAGTGTGTGGCCGACCGAGGGGCGGCTTGGCCAATCGAAAACCCTCCTCAAGCGACTCGAAGAAACGGCGGAGCTTCATCGGAGTGAGGCTCTCAAGAGGCTCATCTCCCAACCTCTTGAGGTACCGGCCATAGTGAATTCGTTCGACTTCCATGGTTGAGTATGCGCGGACTCGGTGCTTCGTCCAATGAGTCATCCACTCATCGAGCGTCATCGACTTCCCCCAAGGCAGTCGACCAGAGCAGACCGTCGTCAGTTGTTCAGCAATCCAAGCCTCAGCTTCCGATTTCGTGGCGAATTGGCGTGCAGGACGTCTACCGCCTGGCAATCACACTTGAGCACGCCAACCCTTCCTACCGCTGACGCGTTGCAACGAGCTGTTCCCCGGCGCGCAGATGTCCTTTCTTCTTCATCACAGCCCCCCCCTCTCTCGAGTTACTCCGAGATTTGATTGGTCCCCAACGGTCGCGACACCCTTCAGCCGCGACCGTTGTTGCGCGCATGTAGTCGACAAGAGCGCTCTCTCGAACCACGATGCGACGGGGAGACACTCGCTGATGTGCAATCTGGCCATCACGGATGAGTCGACGCACTGTGGCGTCACTCACGGCCAAGATTTGAGCAGTCTCCGAAATCGTGAGGCCGCGATCAAACAGAAGCTCGCTTCTCGAATCTTCTCCGACGTCGCCAATCGCCCTTACGGTCACTGGCCTCGATCCTTGCCACTCTTCCAACGCCATCGCCCTCCCTCGAACAGGTGGCACTTCCACCTGTTCACTTGGTAGAGCCACCAAAGGAGCCCTGATGGATTGAACAAGTCAACGCCTCGCCAACTTCGTCACCATCGGACGCTGGTGGACACTGGGTTGGGATTGATTTCGCAACACACACGCTCTTAGGACCTCGCCGCGACGGTGCTGCGCTCCTCGCGGCAGGCCCGAGGCTGTGGGGCTGTCAGATGGTCAAAGGACCAAGAGACGTGAAAAGTTCTTTACATTGATCAAGAGACACCTCTGACGTTCACGTATCAACACTCGTATTGAAGCCGGACGGGTTTCCTGGAGACTAAATCGTTTCCAAAACGGCCAGGCTCTCTGACTCGTTGAGGGCATAGTAGGCGTCCTCGAACTCGGTGGGCGTGACGTGGTCGAGTGACTCGTGAATGCGCCAGCGATTGAACCAGTCGATGTAGGGGAGCGTCGCCCACTCGACGTGCTCGATGTTGCGCCAGGGCCCCTTGCGGTGAATCAACTGGGCCTTGAACTGTCCGTTGAAGCTCTCGGCCAACGCATTGATGCCCCTATATGTGAAGATTCGATCAAGTGGTCGCTGCAGGCGCAGTCCTGGCACGGAAATCAGCCATCACTTGACCGTAGATTTCTCGAGCGATGAAACGCTTGAGACAGCGAATGATGTCGCGCTTGGAGAGTCCATCTGCTGATCGCCGGGCCACATAGTCCTTGGTCGGTTGATGGTGTTGCATGCGAACGATCGCGGTGCGATAGATCGCGGCATTGGCTTGTCGGTGTCCGTTCCAAGCGAGCCGGTGACGATTAGTCATTCCGGACGATGCTGGAATTGGCGCGACGCCGACAAGTTTTGCGAACGCTGCTTCGGAGTGGACGCGATCTGGGTTGTCACCAAAAACAATGAGTATCTCGGCGGCCGTGTCCGGTCCGATGCCGAACCCATCGCACAAAGTCGGTGACAACGAGGTGGTGAGCTTGGCGATGACCGCGTCGTGATCCTTCACTTCGGCGTTCAAAAACTCCCACCGACGGGCCAGGGCGCGCAGTGTGTGCTTAGAGGCGGAAATCGGATCTTCAACGGTTCCCGGACGAAAGCCCGAGCACTTTTGAATAAGCGCTTTGTCACCCAAAGCGTCGAGCTGCTCCTTCAGCTCTTGGGGTGTGTTCACAATCACCGTCTTCAACGTGATGATTGCGCTCGTGCGGTTCTTGCAGGCAATATCACGGGCCACCTTGATCTTTCGGATCATCTCAACCATTCCGTCTGCGCTCTTGGGAACTGAAGTCGAGGTGCCGGCGATAACACTGCGCGCCGCCAACTCGGCGTCGAGCGTGTCGCTCTTGCCATTGGCGCGGCGAGCTCTGCGGTCACCTCGATTCACTTCAACGACTTTGCGTCCTTGGCGTCGCAAGTAGCTCGTGAGGTTGGCACCATAGCTGCCGGTCCCTTCAATTCCGTAGGCGAAGACGCGGCCATGGGTCTGCGCCCAGCGGTCGAGTTCTTGGTAACCGAGTGAGTCCACGGGAATTCTTAAATCACCGAGTCGCTGGCCGTCATCGTCAATGGCAACCGCGACATGAACGTGTTTGTGCGTATCGACGCCAATGATGATCTTGCTTGATAGTCCGGGTGGTGAAATGCTGGTCATGACTGTTCTCCTTGAACGGTTGGTGCCAGCGGGCCGAGTGGGCGGACAGGACTGTGAAGAGTCGTGATGAACGAAAGGCCCCTATTGGGTCACTCCCGCTCGACTCGTTGGCGTCTGCATTGATCACTGCGTGACCCGGATCGACAGATCAACGCCAAGGCACTCTGGCCAGTCGTAGCACGGGTCAGACCCGAGTCACGCAGCAGCACTATTTAACTCACAGTCAAAGGAATCACCGACGGTCCCAATTGACGCCGACACGCCAAGTTCGTCGATGCGGTCGGTGTAACTGACACACGTATATTGACTGGGTTCAACCGGTGGAAGCAACACTGGCTTAGTTGAGTAATCGTAGATGTTCATCGAGAGCTTCCGCGGGAGTGCGCCAACCGAGGATCTTCCGGGGTCTCGTGTTGAGCGTGTGGGCGACCGCGGCGAGTTCGTCGGCGCTCCATCGCGACACGTCCGTTCCCTTCGGGAAGTATTGACGAAGCAAACCGTTCGTGTTTTCGTTTGTTCCCCGTTGCCAGGGGCTGTGAGGATCAGCGAAGTAGACGGGTAAGCCGGTTTCGACAGTGAACGCTGCATGTTGAGAGAGTTCTTTGCCGCGATCCCACGTGAGTGAGCGAAAGAGTTCGTCTGGCAGGCGAGTGATGGTGTTGGCAAGCGCGTTCTTCATGGTGACCGCGCCGTAGCCAGCGAGGGCGGGCCCGTTCTTGGGGGTGTGCTTGTGGCGGTAGCCGTCCTCGCGAGGCAAGTGAACGAGCATCGTGAATCGAGTGGCGCGCTCGACGAGGGTGCCGATCGCCGATCGCTCGAGTCCAATGAGGAGGTCTCCTTCCCAATGCCCGGGCACCGCGCGATCTGCCGCCTCTGGTGGTCGTTCGGCGATCATGACGTCTGGTGTCACGTGCGCCCACGAGGCCCGACGAGCGCGAGCGCGTGGCACTCGGAGCGCACGACCCGTTCTCAGGCACGCGACCAGTTCACGCTTGAGTGCCCCTCGGCCTTCGACGTAAAGGGCCTGATAGATGGCTTCGTGGCTGATGCGCATGGACTCATCTTGGGGGAAATCGACCTTGAGGCGTTGTGAGATCTGCTCGGGGCTCCACGCCAATGTCCAGGGACGATCCTTGCGGTGCGGCTTTCCCCGACCGGCCTAGGGTTTCGTCGGCGGGCCGCTGATGACCGTTCCGTCCGGTAGGCGAACGTGCCCTTCGAGTCGCTCCTGGACGTAGGTCCGCAAGGCCTCGCTCTTCACAAGCTTGGCGGTCTTGGGTCGCTGCGCCTGGAGTTCAGCCTTCCACTGCGCCACCGACGCGCGATAGTCGAGCTTGCCGCCCCGGGTCGCCGCGTTGCGCCGTAACTCTCGAGACACGGTGGATGGGTGCCGACCAATTTGTCGCGCGATCGAGCGAACTCCTTCACCCTTCGCCTTCAGAAGCGCGATCTCTTCACGTTCGCTGAAGGACAGGTAACGACCGGACAGGGGTGCAAGATCGATAGAAGCCATCCCTCCACGATGGCGGAACCACCTGGCTCCCACTGCCTGTGAGGCGCCGACCCTGCACGCCGCTTCTTCGCTCGTCACCCCTTTGGCAATCTCGAGCCAGAACAGTCGTTCGATCTCTCGTCGGATTGACGGATGGCCGGGAGACCTCATCAACTCCCGGCCCGTCAATTCCTTCACCCATCCGGCTGGACGCCCCATCTGCACCTCCGTGTTCGAGGTGTTGCGACGACCGATTGAATTCACCTTGGACTCCGCGATCGCTGTGATGAATGACTTGGCTGAGGTCGCGGTGCTGACGTGAGTGAATCGCCATCTCGAGGGCAGAGGTGGCGAGGTCACTTGGACGATGCAGTGTGTCGTCGCTCTTCGTCGTCACCTTGTAGTGACGTCCGCGTCGCACGCCGGAAAGTCCCATCTCCTTCGTGAGCCGCCTCACGGTGCAGTTGGCGACCTCGACGCCTTCGCGTCGCAACTGCTTCCAGACCTTCAGTTGGCCGTAGCAACCGTCGAAGCTCTCGTTGTAGACGCGCTGAATCTCAACTCTCAGTTCCTCGTCACGACACTGGCGGGCCGAGGCCGGTCGGGACTTCGCGTCGTAGTAGGTGGCGTGCGGATCTGCAGAACTCTGCAGATCGGCTCGACTCCCCAACGATCCCGGCGTGAATCGATGTAGCGGACTACTTCTTCGTTCGACCGTCGAGCTCGGTCGCGAAGAAAATCGAGGCGTACTTCAAGATCTCATTCGCGCGGCGCAGGTCACGCACCTCACGTTCGAGCTCCTTCAAACGTTGACGTTCATCGGTCGTGAGTCCGGGTCGCAGACCACCGTCGATCTGAGCCCGGCGAACCCAGGTCCTCAGTGTCTCGGGCGCCACCGCGAACTTCGAAGCCACCGAAGTGAGAGCGGCCCACTCGGACGAATACTCGTCGCGGTGGTCCAGCACCATCCGGATAGCTCGTTCACGCACCTCTGGGGAGTAGCGGGACTGTAGTGGCATGAGTTGATCCTCTCAGAGGATTCAATCTCCAACATTCCCGTCCGGCTTCAGAGTCCGCATTCTCGAGCATCTTGGCCAAAGTGTAGACTGATCTTGTAGTCTTGGCAGATATGGCGCTTCGAGGCCTTCTCGACGAGCGCTTTCCGGCGTATTTCCGTCCAAACTTGCGTATTTCTGTGCACCCTTCTCCCGTCCTGGTCACTGACTCCTCCTCAGAAGTCGACTCGCCAGGAGGGTGTGTTGGGTTTTGCTGGTTTCGATGCGTGTTGTAGGGCCTCAGTCTTGCTGTATTCGATGCGTGTTTACAGATTTATCTGGACTCGAGCTCCAGCTCCTTGCCCGGAGGCTCCTCGGGTCTACGTTTGGTATCGAGTCTCCACGTGCCATGGCTGATCCTTCCAGCCCCGGGCTCTCGCCCGAGGGTCATTGGATCACGCGCTACACAAAATTTCTGACACACCCGCCAGAGGGTACTTGAAATTAAGAATTGACAGAAACTCGTAAGTCCAGATTGGGACAATGTCACACTAGTCGTCTGTGCAAACAATAAGTACAACACCTCCCTCTGGATCAGCGACAATCAATTCTAGAAAAATCTCGGGTCTCGCAGCGCTCCAAGGAATTATCTCTGCACCTTTTGGGTCATGAAGCTCAAAAATTAGGCGAGATCTATCTATAGCTCGGTACAATTCGTCGATGCCATCATCTATCGGAACGGGATCTAATCCTGGTTCTTGACTAAGAGACCATTGTTGTTGAGTCCATTCGAATAGGTTGCGATGTGCTTCTGACGAACTGACACGCTGGAACATTTCTGGCTTCAATGAGTCGAGTGAAAACGGACCATGAATTGGTTCATCTATAAGTACTCTAGGATAGCCAAAATAGAGATCCCTCATCGCCGGGTGGTTGAGAAGATTGGGAATCAATATGGTGTCAAGATTCGGGCTGGATCGACTTTGACGAAACTCTTTCACGTCGATCCAACGATACGAACCATCTCTAAAACTGATACGCGACCACTCAATTAATTCTAAATTGAAGTCCATATTCTATCATCGCACAAATGGTCAAGGAAGTGTCGCTTTTTGGGGACTTCGGACTTTAGCGTGGTGTGATCGTCGCGAGCAATGACCAGGCGGGCTTGCCCGCGTAAAGGAGCGCACGAATTCGGTACTTCTTGAAGGACCGAAACCCGAACGCGACTCGCTTCACTCGCTCGGCGAGGTTATTCATTGACTCCGTTGGTCCGTTGGTGATGTGCAGCTTGTGCCACGCGATGATCTGATCTCGCCAACGGTTGAGAGTGCGCCCGAGTGAACGCACCTCGGGAGGCCAGCCCTCGTCGGCCATGTCGCGGATCAACTCGTCAATGAACAGCTGCGCGAGTTCATGCGTGGGCACGTCGTAGAGCTTGCGGGTGGCCCCCTTGTCGGTCCAGGTCGCCTGCACGTGGCCGAAGCGGTCGCCGGCTTTCAGCAGACCGAGCAGATTCTCCCTGTCGCCGAGGTCGAGGCGCTCGGCGGCCATCGCCAACATCCTTCGCACTTTGTAGAGGGGATCGATGTTGCGGCCCCGGTGACCGAGGACCTCGTTCTGCACGCGTTGACAGGCGCGACGGTCGTCGAGCGACGAAGCCGAATCTTGCTGCTGGGTGATCTGCCCGCCGGTGACGACGCTCAGGCCGACTACGAGTGTCTCATCGAGTTGACGGCCGACCTGCCCGATGCCTTGCGACATTCACTGACGTGGGTCAGGGTCGCGAGATGGCCAAGTGGCCCCAGCTGAATGTTGACGCCGACATCGAGGTGTTCGTTTGCGATCCGCACTCTCCCTGGCAACGGCCATCCAACGAGCACACGAACAGACTGCTACGTCAATACTTTCCCAAGGGCACCGACCTCAATAGAGTCAGCTTCGAGCAAGTTCAGTTCGTAGATGCCGAGATGAACGGTCGTCCGCGAAAAGTGCTCGACTGGAAAACGCCTGCTGAGGTCTACACTGAAGTTATTGCAATGGCCGCTTGACTGAGCCCTGCGATCTTGTGAAGATCTAGCCCTGATCATTCAGGATACCTCAATACAGTCGGTGCAAATTCACCTCTATTTGTCGGACTGGATTGTATTGTAAGTGGATTTCCATGCTCATCGCTTGAGGATGTGTAGAGCGTGTAATTTGTACCGTTTGATGAGAAAACGCGAACTCTTTTCCCCTCAACAATCTTGTCTTGCACCGCATGTCCCCTAGAAAGAATGCTCCAATCACTTTCTGCCTGAGACTCGCCGCCAGCTACGATATACTGGTTCTTATTGCCCAATACCTGCTCTGCGCTTGTTGACGGTCGACCAATGATATCGTCCATGGTCAAACCCTGACTTTCAGCCGACGCTTGTAGTTCAGACGCTCCGACGCCTAGGGCTTCGGCCTCGTTGAGGGCGCCCATCTCTTCTTCCTCTTGAGCCCCGCCCAAAATGACACCAGCCAGGAAGACACACGCTTCTGCGCACTCAAAGCCAGCGGTCAACGCAAGCACTCCTTGTGCAACGACTCCAAGAGTTGAGAGCAAAATAGATTGCCAAGTGAAGTGAGAAATATAGAAGTCATTTATGTATTGCCAGACAGCTACACTTGCCAAATATTGTCTGATCTTGTCACTTCTATTAGAGGCTTGAGCAGACGCCATTGATGCGTTGCCGCAATATTGAGTTCTGCCACTCACGCACAACATATTTCCAGAAGGATCGATATTTCCAATTGGATTATCCTGAACATATTGAAACGGTTGACGCGTTTGGTCAATCATTGGATCGACACCGAGCATCTGACCAACTGATGGATCGAGATACCGAGCCTTCAGGTAGACCAATTTCGTCTCATCCAACGTACCGGCGCCGAACCCGTAGCTCGACGTCGAATAGGCATACCCACCGCTTGAAGCAGTGAGGCCGCCTGGACTTGTTGCCCCGCCGCTCTGGGTGATCGGGTTGCCGTAGGCGTCGTAGTCGGTGTAGTTCACAAGGGTGCCGTTGTGACTAGTGGTCCCTCCTGCAATTTGTACCACCGCCCGAGTGTTGAGATTCTGGTCCTGGACGAGAAGATCAACCGGGGCAGATGATCCGGTGCCGATCTGAAGTGCGGGGGCGGCCGAGCCGTTGTAGACGTAATCCCAATTTGAATTAGCCAGAAGTTGTCCACTCGCTGACGCGTTCCATTCGAAGATGTCCGTCGTTCCCTGGTATCTTGAGCTCGCGCGGAGCCCGTCACCGTTATAGGAATAGAGGTTGGTCGTGGACGAGGGGCTCGTCGTGGAACACGAGGCTCCATTGGTGTTCACACAGACCAAGTGATTGCTGGCCGTCTCCCACCCGAGGCTCTCGGGGTTGCCAGAAGCAGGAGTGCTCGCGGTGCGTTCTCCGTCGGCGTTGTAGGAATAGACGGTCGCACCGCTCGGGGCGCCGTGGGAGCCAGCTGAGGTGCAGGATCCCGAGGTTGCCGCACTCGTCCAGCACAGTTCGCCGTCGGGGGCGTAGGCCGCGGCACCGAAGTTCGTCGTGTCCCCGGTGATGCCACCAGCTCCGGTGTAGTTGTAAATGTTCGAGCCGGAGCTTCCGGTGATCGGTCCTGACGAAACACGACTGGAGCTGTCGTAGGAATAGGAGTCGGTGTTCATCGCCGTTGCGTTCACTGTTGGCGTGGACGACGTCACGCGTCCTTGCTGGTCTCGCCCAAAGGCGAACTTCAGCAAGTTCGTTGACCCGCCGTTGGTGGTGGTCGCCTGTTGGCTCAGCAGGCCCGCCGTCGGATCGTTCGTGTAACTCGTCGTCACGGCAGACGAACTGGTTGGAATCGCGGGATCAGAGTCACTCGACGTTGTGCATTCGCTCTGACTAGCTATTCCCGTCGAGACCCACGCGAGACTCCCACCGCAGTCGTAGGCGTAGGTGAGGGTGACTCCTGTCCAGGTGACTTGAGAGGACAGCGTCCCGTCTTGGTTGTAGGTATAGGTCAGGTCGCCGGTCGGGGGAGACGTGGTGCCCGCACCAGACGTCGTGCAGGTGTTACCCGACGCGTTCGGGTAACTGAGACAGATCAATTGGCCAGTGCCGTTGTACCCCCAGGTCTCAGTCTTGCCACCCCCATTGGTGGAGGAGATCATGCGACCGACCGCGTCGTAAGAATAGGTGGAGGTGCCGGTGCCGTCGACCATGGAAGCCCGACTTCCGTCATTGTTGTAGCCGTAGGTCACCGTCGGCGTGCCGTCGGTATAAGTCTTCTGGTCCACTCGCCCGTCGGCGTCGTAGGTGGAGTAGATCGTGTCGGTGCAGGTCGATGTTGTGACCGGGTTGCAGGTTCCCGGGCTGCCACCCGGTTCAGTGACCGCGACGGTGTTCCCACTCGCGTCGAAGTAACTCGTGGTCGTCGGATAATTCCCGTTGGCGTCCTGGGGTTGGATGGACGCCACCTCCTGACCCGCTTCGTTGAACTGGTAGTAGGTGGTGTAGGCGCAATTCGTCGTCGTCAGCGGATTACAGCCTGATGTGTTTCCCGCCGCATAAGGGTTCGAGCCCGGTCCCGCGACCGCGACGAGGTGGCCGTCATTGTCGTAATAGTCGACGGTCGTTTGAGTGCCCGCCGACAGCGGGGGTGACGAGCACGTTGGTGCCGAGATCCCCGACCACGCGAGAGGAGTACTCCAACACGTAGCGCCACTTGGTTCATACGTCGTGGTTGATCCCGTCGTCACGGAACTGGATCCTGACGAACCCACGGTCGTCGATTCCAACTGATCACCCGCTACGTCATAGACATTCGTCGTCGTCGACGTCGACGAGGAGCCCGTCGGACTCGCTGACGTGGACACATTGCCCTCAGGGTCATAGGTCGTCGCACTCGAGATCGTTGAAGTTCCGGAACTGTTCGGTGAATAGTTTCCCGTGGTATAACCCGCAGAGTCCGTTGTCGAATACGACGTGTTGGGGCACAGAGAGGACGTCGACATCGTGGAGCAACCAGCCGACAGGCTCGCCACCGGCGTCGCCGACACGGTTGACCCCATCGAATTAGAAATGTTTACTTGTTCAAAGTTCGAGGGAGCTGCGCCCGACACATTGCCCGCGGGGGGCACCGATGCCACTGAAGTTCCGTTGGGGTCAAAGAATGTCGTCGAAGTTGGCCCCAGCGTTCCACTTGTTGGCGTCGGACTTGTCGAGCTAACGGCTTGACCATCTTGGTTGAACGTTGAGTATGACGTGTTCAAACACGTTGACGTTGTGAGCGGATCGCAAGTCGACGGATTCCCCATCACGGAAACTGACGCGATCTGGTCATTGTTTAAATTGAAGAAGGACCACGAAGTACCACCCGGCGCATTCGAAGGCGACGCTGACGAGGTCACCGAGCCAAAGACATTTCGGGTCAGATTGACATTTTCGTCCGATTGTGCGGACGTCGGACAATTAGACAGTCGCTCACCCGTAGCGTATCCATCCGGAGTGAGTGAAGCGCACTCGTAGCCATCGGAATCGAAGTAACTCGACGAGACGTCACCTAGGGGATCGACCGTCGTAAGGAGATCACCCGCGGAGTCGTATGTCTCGTAGGTGTCGTGGCTGGTGGAACAACTTGTGAGAACGCCGTAGGTCGCAACCTCGTTGGCGTCGCGACTCGCGCACAAGGTGCCATTCGAGTTGTAATAGTTCGACATCACTGGGCTCGCCGTCCACGCATTCGTCGGCGGGGTTGTTGTCGTCAAGACTTGACCCGTTGAAGAGTACGTATATGTGGAAACATTCCCGTTGGCGTCGGTGGACGACATCGGCTCATTCAATTGGTTAAACGACGATGTCGTTGTCGCCCACGTGTTGGAGGTCGGCCCTGGGGACCACGTCTCGATGGCGTTCCCGAGTATGTCGTACGCAGTGAAACTGACACCACTATTGAACATGGTCCCCGTTGAAGTGTCAGCTAGAGCACTCAGTGACTCCACCGGCATCAGCGTCAGTGGGTCACGCAGCGTCGTTGCCGTCTCTGAGGTAACGGCTGTTGGGTTAATCGACGGAAGTTCGGTCGGACCGTAGCCCTGGACCTGAGCGCTGAGGCCCCAGTCGACGTAACTGTCGAGGGTGACGTTGGCTCCGGGAAGACTTGAACTCGTGGACGAGTTGTAGTTCGTATTGGCGTCCTTGATAACTACTTGACTGCTGCCCGTGAAGAGGTCCGCGGTGACGTACTGGAACGTCGTGGTCGGCGTGTAGGTCGACGACATATTCACGCCTTGATTCGTTACTTGCGGCGCCGTCACCTGCGTCACCCAGTCAACGCTCGAGGCGTAGGAGGTGTCCGTTGCCTCGGCCGTGTTGCCGGCGTAACTCGCGTAGTTCTGTGGGTCCCACCACGAGGTGAGGAGGTGTCCCGAGTAGCTAAAGGCGTACGTCGCACTCGAGGCGGAACTCCCCGAGGGAGGAGCCAGTGTGATGCCTTCCAAGTCGTAACCCGACGTGCTGTTGCCAACGAGCATGTAGGTGACGGTGCGACCGATCGGATCGGTTACAACCCAACACTTGGCCACGGTCTGGGAATTGAAACTTGACGGACACGTTCCCGTTCCGGCTGTTGGATACGTGAAGCTCAGTGACCGACCGGAATTAGAAACCGACTGCAGGACGCCGGAACTATAGGTGTAGGTAAGGGTGTTGCCATTACGGTCCTGCTGCGTCAAGACCGGGTGCGCACTCGCGGTCGCGTCGATATATGACGACTCGCCGCTCAGAAGATTCGTCACTTGCCAGCAGGCGTCACTGCCGGAACCGGTGCACGACGACAAGACATTCAGACTGGCCTGCTCCCAGGGCAAAGGCTCGTAGCCGGCGGTGGGGCAACTCGACCCGATTGTGGTCGAAGGATTGAAGTAGATGATGGTGCCGTCGGATTGCGTCACCGTGATCATGCACGGATCAAGAGTGCCCGACGTCGCGTTTTGCGTCGCCGTGATACCCGTCGACAGGCGCCACCCGTAGGCGAAGGACGGCAGTGAGGTGGAGGAATCCATGCTGTTGGCAACGCGTGCGGAGTCATAACTCGCCGTCAAGTCGAGCGGAAGTCCGAGGTCAGGAATACTGAAGGAGTTCACCGACAACGAATACGAACGCGTGTCGGTGTTGGTTCCCGCACTCGCACCTGGGGCGTCACTCGGTGTGCCGGCCGTATTGAAATCGACCATTGAGGAATCGGCCCGCTCGGACTGATTGATACCACCCTGCAGCAGTTCTTCCCAACCGAGTTGACCGTCGTAGGCGAGAGTGGACGAGAGCCACTGCGACGACGAGACGGGCGACACCGTGATGGACGTCGCTGGCTCGTTGAGGGCCGCGCTGCTCGCGGTCGATCCGTCGACTGAATTGAAGATGCCAACTTCATCCAGGCCTAACGGCCCGGTGTTGTAGCTCGTCGCGAACCATTGCCCGTCCGGAGTGCTCGCGTTGGAATTTGGCACGAGCGGCGAAATCCCTGAACTGAAATCGTTGGCCCCGACGCGGTCACCCACTATGCCCGCGGTTAGGTTCATGTCCTTCGTCAGATTGGTCGTACCGTCCGAGATGTACGCGACGGAGTCCTCCGGTGACAGCGAAAAACTGACCGGGTTGTTGCCCGCAGCAAACGCCGGATTCGGATCGGTACTGAGTGCTCCGGTTGCCCCCACGGCGAACGCGAAGAGTAAGGGCATCGAGGAATTGGTGTCCAGCACGTAGAGGAGCTGTCCGTTGTTCGAAGTTTGAATTTGCGTGGGATCGACCAAGGAAATTGCAGAGTAACCCGAGGGTGGCGTGTCCGAGAGCGAGGAACCGGAGATGTAACTCGGAGAGTTATACCCGGTGGTGGAACCATTCGCGCTCAACACGGTGATACCACCCGCTCCCCCACCGGAGACCGGCTGACTCGACACGTAGGCGTAGGAGCCGTCGGGGAGAATCGATATTCCCTTGGGATTCTCAGCCGTCGAACCATTGAGCGAGACCTCGTTGACGATCTTGCCGAAGTGCGAGGACGGGTCGAGTGGCGGTACGTCGAAGGTTGCCACGTCCATCGTGAACACGACGGAATTCGCCGAGTCGGTGAGCAGAAGAGAGTCTCCGTTGGGCGACATTGCCGCTTGGGCGATGACCGGTACATTGCTCAGCGAATAGCTGAACGGACTACTGGATGTCTGGTTGATGACGTAGGTGCCCACCACGGGGTAACCCGAGCTCCCGAACACGGCGGTCGAATACTCAACAACTTCGGGGTCGAGTCCGGAGCCACCGCCACCCGTTTCGTTGACCACAAAGATGTCGCGGCCGTCAATGCTCGATATTGCCGTCAAGGGTGAGTCCGCGTCGTAGAAGTTGTTAATGACACCACCCGTCGATGAGTCAATCACCGAAACGTAAGGGTTGTTCACCGCGTAGATGTTGTAATGAATGAATGAGGAAATGGGCATAGCAATGCCCGAGATCGTGCCCGCAACAGTTCCGACTGACGACACAGACGAGGCGTACGTCGCCACGACATCCAGATCAGACGTGCCCGAGGACCCATCACCGACGAGCAAGGTGCCGGAGTCCCAACTCAGGCCCACGGCGCTCGGTGCCGTCGTGGTCGTGAGGTAGGTCGTGCTCGCCGTCGAAAGATTGACAACGCCGACATTGCTGGAGGTCATGAGCGGGAACGTCACGTAGGCAGTGGCGGAACCCGCCGAGACCTGCAGTGGACCGGGCGTATGCGAGAACGAGGTGACCAAGTTCATCGTGGTACCGAAACCACCGACGTATTCGGTGATCGACCATAACTTCTTCGATGTCGCGTTGCCGGACAGATAGAACGTCGACGCTCCCGGAGTGGTTGGATCGGCCGCGATATACTGAGGATCAAACGTCGATCCGCCGGTATAGGTGGAACCAGTCGGTTGCGTGAACGTTGTTGATCCCGAACCTGTCTGCTGGAAGTAATACACCTTGTGGAGGTTGGGAGATACCGCCTCAACGTTGAGGCCAAAACTGTCAAAAGACACGCTGCTGACCGACTGGGCGGTTGTTGCCACAGAATTGAACGACTGAATGAGCGAATCGGTCTTCATGCTCAAGACCTTGAGACGTGACGCCGTGCCGCCGGAATTGGTATCGGACACGACGGCGACGTCGTATTCGGTTGAAGCGGCGATGGACGTTCCGTAGGTGCCACCGAGCGAAATCGTCGACGTCTCGACTTTCGTCAACGCGTCAATGAACGTGACGTAGTCAGTGCCGGAACTTGTATTGTTCGACAGCACGACGATCTGCGGGTCCGAATTGGTCGAAGTGGTGTAGCCGAGATTGGGACGCCAGTAGGCAATGGCGACTGGAGAATCGTTCGTCGGCAGTGGGATGGGTGAACCGTAGACCTCGCCCGTGGCCGCGTTCACCATCTCCACTTCGTTGAGCGCACCGAGCGCCACCCACGCGAGCTGGTCTTGCGACACCGGCACCGATACGGAGGCGAGTGATGCGCTCGTCGACGATCGCGGCACCGCCACCCGAGCAATACCTGGACGCACCCACGGCGTCGTTGACTTCTGCGTCGCGTGAACGACCGCCTGCTCGACGAACACCGACGTTCCAACAATCGCGATGACCGCCATGGTGACGGTCGCTATTCGAAAAGCTGTGGATCGACCTTGACTTGACCGTTGGGGGTTATATCCAAGAGCTGCAAATCGACGAAACATTGATATTCCCTCACTCGGCCAACGGCCTGAACGTAGGGTTAATCCGAGCGAGTGTCAAGGATTACTTTTTCCTTTTATTCAAATCAGAAGGTCGCGATAGGAAGAATTTGTCGACGAAATATCTTCTACCGAGTTTCTACGGTGATGAGATCGAATTGACATATGAGAGTGACTTGCTTTCGCGAAGTTATTTTCGTGAATCTTGCATTATTCCTACACCACCACGGAGCCGGGAACCTCGCTGATGTGCGACACGATCGGATGGATTTCGAGTGAATCGCACGCCGAGATGTTCACCTTGAAATAGTTCGTCTTCTTACTCTCAGGCATTTGTACTGAAAGGATGTCGTAAGTAGGGCACGCTATTCCTGCTTCGGCCATCTTTGGTTGCAATGTGAGGAGTGCGTAGGCCCATGACCCGGGACGAAGCCAGACCGATTGCGAAGCTGACGAGGAACTCTTGCCCTTCGCGCCAGCGACACGAGAGGCGACCTCCACCAGCGGGAACTGGCGCACTGAACTGCGAATCAAGTTGGAAGTCGCGGTGACTGAGGGGTAGCCATCGAGATAACAAGCGGCGTGACTCTGAGTGGTGAAGGAAAATACGTAAGTTTGGACACTTGCTGTGACTCGTGTGTTCCGCAAGTCAATCCTCACGCTTGCGGGTGGGCACGAGGAGATCGGATGCGCGGCAGATTTGGTGAGTCCAGATCCCGAGGTGCTGCATGCTGCTAAGGCAAGACCACTACCGATCAGGCACATGAAAATCTTCAAGCTCGCTACCACGAGGGCGAGACTAGCCGCGACAGTGTTGCCGCGTCTGTTGCATGTTTCCGATCGAACGTGAAACGAGTTTCGTCATAGGTTTGGCGTCATAAATCCGCTAAGAATCAATCAGAACTCGGTGGAATGTTGTGAACGTGATTCTTGGGCACGCACGGGAACTTGATGATGCGTTGTGAGCCTACCGACAGGCCCGTGACGAACTTCTGGAAAGCATTATGTACGAGGACGATCGCGCAATGGTGACAAGACGACGTTCGCTGCTCGCAAACTCGCTGCCTGAACTTGAGAAGATTGAGAAGAATTTTGCTTCCGACATCGCGGAAGTGGATGAATCTTCCATCTGAGGCATCTCGAGACTCGAAGAATCCTCACATCACTCCAACAAGTACCTACTCGTGGGTCGCGTCAGAGTCTGGACAGAAGCCCTTTTTAAGCGATCCTCACGCGACAATGGGGGTTCTCGCGAGCATTTATCCGCAAGTTCACGGGCTGCTAGCGAACCGTGCGAATGGGCGCCACGTTGGGAATTCCTCTCACGTCCTGAACGACCGTATGCTCTGATTCCAAGGTGCCCGAACCAAAATTTTCCAAGCCGTCGCGCACAGCGAGACTCCTTCCGCAACACGGGAGTTGGGTAGTTCCATGGATCGTCGTATCGGGACTACTCACTGCAGGATTCTTCATCACATTGTTGATCGGACTAGTGGGCAGCGACAACCCCAGCAAGTGGTTCGTCACCTCTCTCGTCTTGCTTCCACCTCTCGGTGCAAGTGCGTACTACGCAACCGGACGTCGAGCCCCTCGGTGGGTTGAAGTGATCTTGTGTGTTCTCGCGGTTCCCTACGGTTTGGCCTCCTTGCTTCTTATGGTCTACGCGTTGGCCGCGGCCGTAGAGCTGCTTCGTTCCTTGTAACTACGCGACACGACTCTCACGTTGTCATCTTTCCGGTGTTCGTCATTACCGCGACCAGGCAACTACGTCTCGAGTGCTGAGCCCACTCAATGGTCACTCAGCAGAACGGTCCGAGCGAAGGTCGCAGAATTCCTTACCCTCCGGATCACTTACGACAACCCAACTTCGAACACCTAGTCCAATAATCACTACACGCGAACTGAGACCGAGAATGCGCATCGATGACCACCTAATTCCTATTCGAGCGGCACGGGGCCAGCGTCAATGGTTCCGCGTTCACGATTTCCTTCGCGGAAGTGCCACCACGAGGACGCTCTCACGACGACGAAAATGTCCAGGCGCAAAGCGGTTCTTGAAATTGTGGGACCGGTTCGGAATCCGAATTAGATGTTCGGTTGGTCGGGACCTGGATCGCCCCCGCCGACCACGACCACTAGGCGATCGAGGTAATACGTCCATCCACGCTGGTGATCCGACAACGCGTCCTCTGGGAGGCCACGATGAACGAGTCGCAGAACGGTGGAAGATCCCGAAGCGAGAAGCGTGATGTCGACTTCACTGGAACCCGCGGGTATCGGGTGGTCCGGGATATCCCAACCAAAAGTGAACCGCACGCGCGAGTAGGGGGTCACTTCGAGAAATTCTCCGAGGCTCGGGTTCACTCCACCGCACACCACGTGGAACTTTCCACCGGGCACCGCATTGAGAGAGACATCAGTTCCCATCCACCGGACGAATTCCTTCTCGTTAATCAGAAAGGGAAAGATGGTTTCGGGCGAAGCCTCGATCACTACTTCCTTCACTGTTTCGAACGTCATGCCGTCACCTCACCTTTCTCGATAGCCTCCGCGAGCTCCTTGAGACGCAGGAGGGAGTCAGACCAATAGCCATTTAAAAACTGCTGCACCCGAAGTACTTCACGATGTTGAGCCCGATAGAAACGGTGCGTTCCTTGACGACGCTCAGTGAGAAGTCCCACTCGCTTCATCAGAGAAAGTTGCTGGGATATGGCAGTCCTCGTCACGTTTGGGAAATACTGAGCAATTTCCGTGGCGCCCAATTCGTCGGACCAGACCAGACGCAAGATTTCGCGCCGCTTCTCGTCGGCCAAAGTTTTCAGTAGCGTGTCCATGTCTTATATGTTAGCGTTTTCTAACGTAAGGAATTACTCACATAACTCGGATTCCGTCCGACGAAAGGAATAGCGATGGCCAAATTCGTTCTGGTGTACAAGGGTGGCGCGATGGCAGAAACGCCGGAAGAGCAGGAAGCGGTGATGGGCAAATGGATGGGCTGGTTCGGTGCGATTGGAAGTTCGGTCACCGACATGGGCAATCCCTTCGGCGCGAGCACGGCGGTTGGGGCAACCACGACGTCCGCTTTGACGGGCTACACGATCGTGAGTGCCGATTCGTTGGACGCCGCGGCGACACTCGCCAACAACTGCCCCGTCCTTGAAGCCGGTGGTTCCATCGAGATCTACGAAGCGATGGAAATGTAACCACGCGTAGGTGACGTTGCGTCGCGATGTCAATGCCACCATATTTCAGCAACGACGCCCGCCTCCCGTGTGAACGAGGGGCGGGCGAAGTTGTTTCCATTCAGATCGCTCGAGTTATTCGGTGGAGGCCACGCCAGGCTACGGAAGATGAAGTGCGGGAAGGTGCGCGCAGAACTTGGATCGAGCCACCATTGATGAAGCTCCCGAGTTGTTGGTACTTCACGACGCCGTCATCCCCCCACAGCTATTGAAAACACTCCGGTACCAACGCGAGGTTCACCGGAGTCACTTTCGATGCGTCGAGCCCCAGCGACGTCGGACAATCTTGCGACAACCCTTCTGACGAATCGACTGATCGCGGCGCAGATTCACGGAATCTTCGGCGCCGCACTCTGGAAAAAGTTTTTGCGGTTGAAGCAAGCTTCAAACCCAAGATCCACTCCCCACGCGTGCTTAGGATGCGAATTGGTGGGATATCCCATCACCAAGGAGGAACACTATGAAGTGGACAGGGACGCGTGGCCTCATGGCGGCCACGCTCGTGCTCAGCACGGGACTGACGGTGTTGACCAGCACGGCAACATCGTCCGCGGCGACGCTGAGTCCATCGACCAACGGGTGCGACGTACTCGTCACCGCTCCGGCGGGGCACGACTGCTTGTTGCCGTGGCCGAACAACGCCTTTACGAAGACCGCCAAGACGGCGACAGGCGTGCAACTCAACATCACGTCTGCGGAGACGCCGATCAACAACAAGGGCGTTCATATCTCACCGACCTTTCAAGATCTCAATGACGGCTTCTCCCCTGGCTCCATGATCATGACCTACGTTCCTAACATCAGTTTGGCCAACTCGGGCATCGTGGACTCCACCAACATTGGTGGTTCCCTAGCGAGCAACTCGCCCATCGTGATTGTCAATACGAAAACGGGCGCACATGTGCCCTACTTCGCGCAGCTAGATGCGACCAACACGGACGCATCGAGTCGTTTGCTACTCATCAATCCCGCGATCGCCCTCACGGACGGCGTGCGATACGCCGTAGTCTTACGAAATCTCAAGGACACGAGCAACGCCGCTATTGCTCCCGCAGCTTCGACGTTGGCGGCCCTTAATGGGACATTGAAGCCGGCCTCTCGAGGTGCGTACATCAAGAATCTGATCAACGTGCAATTGCACGGAGTACTAGGAAGTACCGTGCCGTACATGGCGTGGGACTTCACCGTCGCCAGCACCACGTCGATCACGGGTCCGGCCATCTCGATGCGTGACCAGGCGTACAAGACGCTGTCGAAGAACGGAGCGCCGTCATTCACGGTGACGTCGTCGACGACAAGTAACGGAGAACGTACCGTTCTGGGCACGTATCAAGTCCCCTTGTTCTTGAAGGCGGCGACGATCACGTCGACAATGAATACGAATAAGGCGGGAATGCCGCTGATCAATGGCAAGCTCAAGTGGACCGCCAACTTCGTGTGCGTGCTGCCGTCAACCGTGTCGACCAATGGACCCGCTCTCCCGGCGGTGTACGGACACGGGTTACTCGGCGACGCCACCGAAGTTGAGGACTTCAGTTTCGCGGACAAGGTTTCTCACAACATGATGGGCTGCGCCACCGACTGGCTCGGTCTGGACCAAAACGACGTGTTCCAGGCGATCGCCGCCCTGAACGACCTCTCGAACTTCCATCAGGTGTCTGACCAGATGCTGCAAGGAATGTTGGACTTCCAATTCCTGGGACGACTCATCAACAGCCCCAGTGGATTCGTGACGTCACCCGCCTTCCAAGATGTGTCGGGCCACGCATTGTTCCAAGTGGGAAAGTGCACCTACGTGGGATACAGCCAAGGCGCCATCATGGGGGCCGCCGTATCGGCCGTCTCCAACGAGTGGACGCACGTCATGCTCGGCCAGGGTGGCATGGACTACGCGGGGATGCTCCTGCAGCGCTCAACTGACTGGAACGGGGTGTACGCCGGATTCTTGAACACGGCCTACCCGAACAAGGACGACGTCCAAATCGGATTACAGCTTGCTCAACTCCTCTGGGACCGCGGCGAAGCTGACGGATACGCCGCGAACCTGACGTCGAATCTCTTGCCCGGAACAGTGGCCAAGAAGGTCTTGTTGATCGAAAATTACGGTGACCACCAGGTGCCGAATGTGGCGGACGAAGTCTTCGCGCGCACAATCGGTGCGGCCGAGCACGCTCCGGCCTTCTCGCCACAGAGTGGCCAAACCCAAGGGGCGTTCAGCACCCCCTACGGGATCGGCGTCCTCAACCAGACCAAAGCTACGAACGCGGCCTTGGAATTGTGGAATTTCGGCACGCTGACTGCGCCGACGGACAACTCGGCACCAGCGGCGGGCGGTAGTGGAAGTGGCCTGGACCCCCACGACTACGGTCGCGACTACCCAACGATCGACGGACAGATCATTACGTTCCTCACCACGAACGTCTTACCGGATGTCTGCTCCGCGAGCGCGTGCTCGGCGGCTCCAGGTCGATAGATCCGGACACAAAGGGCCTCTCCCACGTTCACCGTGGGAGAGGCCCTTTTTTTCGTCGACGCACGGGTGGTCGGACGTCATCGCGTCACCTCGTGACCCTCTCTTATCGAAGATCAATAGAAAGCTCAATAGTGAGTTCGTCGTCGAGTGCGAGTGACTCCGCGCGACGTACCGCCGCCTTCACCGGGACGAGATACAGCCCGTCCTTGGGAAACAGTGAGGTCGCCCATCGCGTGTGACCGATGCGAGCGTCGACGGGAATCATTCCCCATCCGTAGGTGACCGCATTCGCCACAGAGTGCAGCACGTCACTTTCCGCCTCCGGCACCGTCACAAAATGAAAGGGGGACGGTCCTCGCCAGAACCACAGTTTTCCCGTGAACGCCACCTGCATCGCGTTACCGTACCCGACGCCACAGGCCCAATGCCGTAGACGACCACTGGTGATTCCACGGTCCCTGACCATTTAATACCCGTTGCTACAGTCGTGCGATGAACCCGTGCCGGGCGTGACGTGACGTGACACGAGTAGATCGTCCATTGTCGCGACGTTCCTGGTGGTGGCTCGCGGGATGGAGTTACGCGTTGCTCTCGACCATCATTCTGTGGCCCGTTATTCGACACGGTGTACGAACGTCGTCGGTTCTGCCCCAAGAGGACACGTCGATTTACGTGTGGACGAACGGGTGGGTGGCCCACGCGTTTTCGCATCTTGAGAATCCCTTCTTTTCGACTTTTCTCTTTCACCCACTCGGCATCAATCTCGTGTCGAACAATGACTCCTGGACGCTCGCGGCACTGTTCAGTCCCCTGACGTGGATTGCAGGACCTCTCGCGTCCATGAATGCGCAACTGTGGCTCGGACCCATTGTCTCCGCGCTCGCCATGGCGGTGGCGGTGGGGCGGGTGACGTCATCGCGGTGGTCGCAATGGTGCGCGGGTCTCGTCT
>Ga0208872_1000525_pt1 | contig 27553 bp, 27 predicted proteins | sample CryBogCBH12Aug08_FD_185508 | JGI IMG/M metagenome (GOLD analysis project Ga0208872, IMG submission 185508) | Freshwater microbial communities from Crystal Bog, Wisconsin, USA - CBH12Aug08 (SPAdes) | ecosystem: Environmental > Aquatic > Freshwater > Lake | place: Crystal Bog, Wisconsin, USA...
CCCCCCTGAGGTTTTGCCCATCTTAACACCCGCAGAGTTTGTAATAAGGGGCGCCGTTAGTCCATAAACCCGCTTACCACTCATGCGGCGGGTTAATTCAACGCCGCTTACGATATTGCCCCACTGGTCGGACCCACCCATCTGCAAAACACAATTGTTTTTTTGATAAAGATGCCAAAAGTCATAGGACTGAAGGATCATATAGTTAAATTCCAGGAAACTAAGGGGTTCTTCCCGTTCCAACCGAATCTTAACGCTGTCAAAGGTCATCATACGATTGATTGAAAAATGACGTCCATATTCCTGTAAAAACTCAAGGTAATTAAGACGACCCAGCCAATCTGCATTATTGACCAGCACCGCATCCGCTGTCCCTGATCCAAAATTAAAAAAATGTGTGAAGGTCTTTTGAATACTTGCGACGTTGTCTTCCACAAATTCCCTGGTTAACTGCTGGCGCGCGGCATCCTTTCCCGTTGGGTCACCAATCATACTAGTCGCACCGCCCATCAAAACGACGGGTTTATGGCCTGTCTTTTGAAGAAGCCTTAGCCACATAATTCCAACAAGGTGACCAACGTGCAAACTGTCCGCTGTTGGATCAAACCCAAGGTAAGCCGTCACAGGTCCCTTTTGCAAAAGGTCATCTAATTCTTCAAGGTCAGTTCCCTGATGGATGAATCCGCGCTGCCTTGAGATTTCTAAAAAGTCTGATTTAAACATTCGAAGATTCCAGAATGATATGGGTGTAACTGATACGAAGAGGTTTCTCATAGATAAATTTCTCAACCCGCGAGAAAGTCTTTTTCATCAATGAAACGTAGTCTTCATCTCGCCTTACAAATCGCCCCCTATCTTGCCTTGCAAAAAACCTAGCTATTTTAGATTGACCTTCTGTGTAACCACAATCAAGCGTGATAAATTTCCCGCTATCCTTTAGCAAAGACTTAATAGAGCTTGAAAGCCTTAAGACTTCCTCATCACTTAGATGGTGAAGCAAACCAGTCGACACAACCCAATCGAATCGGTCTTCATCAGGAATTTTTAATTTTGATACATCTTGGCAACAAAATGAACCCCGATTTGGGAATTTCTTCTTTGCCTGCTCAATATAAACCTCGCTTAGATCATAGCCATGATAAATTATATCTTTTGGAAGATGTTCAAGAAGCTCAGCAGTACCGCACCCTAAATCAAGCAAGCGGTCACCAGGCTTTAGAGGCAGATGACGTGACACAAAATTCTTCCGTGCTTTTTGGGCACCCACGATATTTTGAAGAAAATTATAAAAAAATGGAATGCTTAGAATTGATTTCACTTTTATAAACCCCCTCACGCCGCAACCTCTTGGCCATTGGCGATTGCTGAAAGGGTTCGGGCGATGACCCTGATTTCTGTGCGCAATTCTTGGGTTGATCGGTTGCGTCCTTCAACGATTTCTTCCAACATTTTGCTTGATGTTGTATCTAGGCTTCTTAAAAGCTGCTTGATCATTTCATCATGACCGGCATGATTCGACGTCTTGGTCATTTGAATCAAGCCTTCCTGCAGTTCAACCTGATTTTGCGCAATTTTTTTAATGACAGTCTGGTTGGACGACAACTGATCAGCCATTTGTGCCAGTTTTTCATTCAACGTTTGCATGTTTTTAACAACACTTAGGCGATTATCCTCGGAACGGCGCATTTGGGTTTGCAGATTGGCCATCGATTCAATGGTTTGCTCTAAAAGCCCCATAGAGTAAGCAGGCCCACTTCCCTGAGAGGATTTATCAATAACCCCACCCACTTTGGTGCTAATAGCCAAACGTTCCTCAAGATTGTGATAGAACGCGCTACTGGCCTTGGTGTTTTGAAGATCAAGAAACCCAATGATTAAAGAACCTGCCAACCCAAACATGGAGGAGCTGAAGGCCATACCCATCCCAGTCAATGGAGCATTCAGACCCGCCTTTAGGTGACCAAAGGCATTTTGCACATCCCCACTACCCATGTCGATACCACCAATAACACCGGTTATAGCACCAATAGTTTCAGACAAACCCCAAAAGGTCCCCAAAAGACCTAGAAAAACCAAGAGCCCCACCAGATAACGGTTCAAATCGCGGGTTTCATCCAAACGATTTTCAACGCTGGAAAGAATCGATCGCGCAACCATAGGGGACAAGGTTCCATTAAAACTGGGGTCGCTTAACAGAATCGATAAGGGAGCGAGGATCTTGGCCTTTGGTGCATCAGGAAATCTTTCTTTCCCCTGTTCAAAGGTATCAAGCCAATTTTGTTCTTGTTGAAGACGATAAAGTTTAAAGAAACTGAGAAAAATTCCAACACCAAGACAGCTTAGAATAACCATATTCAAAGCAAAGTTGTGAAAAAAGATACGGCGCAAAGGGGCCCCTAAAAAGCCAACGGTCACAAGAATTAAACTTAGGAAAATTCCAATTCGAAGGAAATAACGATGAATATAGGTCATATACCCTGTGTCCTTTCATAATGCTTTTTCAAAAACTCATTCAAAAGGCGGACACCAAAACCAGTCGCCCCCTTGCCAACAAGTGGTCTATCTTTCTTTTCCCAGGCTGTGCCCGCTATGTCCAAATGGGCCCAGGGGACATCGTTCACAAACCGCTGCAGAAATTGTGCGGCTGTGATGCTGCCAGCACCGCGCCCTGACCCTGTATTTTTAACGTCCGCAATATCGGAATCAATATCCCGATCATACGCATCCCCCATAGGGAAACGCCACAATTTCTCGCCAACCGCAGCTCCAGCCTCTGTTAGTTTTTTGGATAGATCATCATTGTTGGAAAAAAGACCTGCGTATTCAGACCCCAAGGCAACTGTGATCGCCCCGGTCAAGGTCGCAAGATCAATCATGATTTGTGGTTTGAAACGATCCTGGGTATACCACAGGGCGTCGGCTAGAACCAACCGACCTTCGGCATCTGTATTGATAACTTCAATTGTCTGCCCTGACATTGAGGTTACAACGTCAGCTGGACGCTGCGCCGACCCTGATGGCATGTTTTCCACCATTCCCATAATGCCAACAGCATTCACCTTTGCTTTGCGAAGGGCCAATGACTTAAAAAGACCAAGCACCACACCGGACCCTGCCATGTCATACTTCATATCCTCCATCCCATTCGCAGGTTTTATGGAAATTCCGCCTGTGTCAAAGGTAACGCCCTTGCCAACAACAGCAACAGGGGGTTCGCCCTTGGGTCCATTCATCCACTGAAGAACAATTAATTTGGATTCGCGAATACTGCCCTGCCCGACGCCCAAAAGGGAACCCATGCCCAATTTCTTCATGTGCTTTTCATCAAGAACTTCGACTTTAACCTTAAGTTTTTTAAGCTCACCCGCGATTTCAGCCATCGATTCTGGATACAAAACATTTGGCGGCTCAGAAACCACATGACGGGTTAGAGCAACCCCTTCGCTGATATGTTTTAGGGATTCAAAAGTTTTTTCAGAGGCATCCACATCTGGACTTGTAAACACAAATTCCCTTAAGGGTGAATTTTCTTTTCTCTTTGTTTTATATTTATCAAACGTCCAAGACCGAAGATTAACGCCATAGGCTATAAACGCTGCAGCTTCTGACATGTTCCTAATCTTATCATCAGCAATGTCGACTGAAACGTGGACATCTTGGCATTTTGAAAGGCTTGCCATAATTTTGGATCCAACCTCTTGCAGGGCCAAAGGGTTTAGATCCCTAGGATTTCCAAGGCCAATCAATAGAATTTGGCTGTTTTCTACGCCATGGGGGGAAACAATTAAAAGGGTTTCATCCTTTTTCCCCTTGAATGTGCTTTTACCAATAGCCTTGGTAAGAGCCCCATGGATTTTTGCGTCAATCGCCTGAGCTGCCTTTGAAAGGGATTTTTCCTCAAACACACCCAAAACCAAAGTGCCGTTAGAAGGTGCTGCTGTTCTTTGAAATGAAATTTGCATGATGCCCGCATTTATAAAAAAAGATTAAGATGATTATATTGGCTAAGCAGGGCCTTGTCTACGCGGTGATTTGTCAACTCCTCTTTGAAAGAACACCCCAAGGGCAAGCATCAAACCGCCCACAATCCAAAGGCTGGAAAGCCACCAATTCTGCCAAAAGCCCAAATTAACCCAAGCAATGCAGCTGGAACTTGCAAAAAGCCCCAAGGCAAAGACAGCCCCCTCCTTTGAAAATCTTCGTATTGACCTAAGGCATTGGTGGTTCATAAATGCCCCCAGCAAAGCCCCCATCACCCCCAATTCTAGCCACCACTGCAACGGGGCGTTATGGGGATGCATCGGAATTGCCTTGCTATGGATAAGAATCTTATCGCCATTTCTATTTGTAAATGGCCAGTCCGTAATTTCACCTCCCAAAGAATTATGCCTTGATGTGTCCAGGCCGTACCCAAGCACCCACTTGTTTTCAATCTTTTGACTAATATCATGCCAGACATAAAGGCGATGAATATGGCTGAATGCGTGGATCTTTTCGTTAATTTGGTGAATGCGATCAGGGGTCAGGTAGGCCCCCATTAAAAAGGGCAAGGATAAAATCAGAACTGCCGATAAAACCTGCCCCATCTTTGCCGCCACAGGAACTGAAACAAAGGCACATGCCGCAACCAAAAACCCAACCAAAAGGGAAACAGGGGCCGTATCACAATCAACCAAGAACGATAAACAAAAGATGCCTAAGATAAAAAGAAAGGAAACCCCGTAATGATAGTTGCGTGACAACCAAAAGGCCCCTGGCCACGCGCCCATAGTCAGTATCAGGACAAGGGGGACAAAAGCCTTTGCCGACGTCGTATTGCAAAAGATTTGCCACGGATTACCCAAAAGATAGTCCCCAAGGATCAGAAGAGAAGCCAAAACCATTCCCAAAACAAAAGATAAAAGAATTTTTGGAAGATGGTCCTGCGAGCTATTCAGGAAAAGGGCGCAAAGGCTTCCCCCAAGTAAGTAATTTCCTAAAAGACGAAGGGTTAAAAATAAGGACCCAAGCGGATCAAGGGACCAAAGACTGCTGATGGCCCCAAGTGCGATGAAAGCCAGAATTATAAGCATAAAGGGCTGGGTAAAAAACCGGATCAAGGACCGCCCAAGGACAAAAAACCCCAAAAGCCCCCCTGCTGCCAGGACCCACGTTGCACTTCTTGAAAAGAAAAAGCTTAAAGGACAAAAAATAAAAACTAAGATTTGCAGCAGTGATTCTTGATGCTTCTGGCATACTCTCAGGATCATAAAGAATGCTCTTCTATCACAGCCCATTCATCCTGACTAACGGGCATGACAGATAATCTAGATTGCTTGACCAGCGCAAGGTTCGAAAGCCTAGGGTCGCCTTTGACAGTTTCCAGGGTAACAGGCGTTTTAAGGTCCTTTAAATAGCGCACATCGACCATCACGAAACGCCCTGTTTCATCGCTGGGGTCTGGGTAGGCTGCCTTAATAATCTCAACAATGCCAACGATTTTCTTTTCCGTAACCGAATGATAAAAAAGACAAAGATCACCAACCTGCATGGCTTTTAAATTGTTCGCCGCCTGATAGTTACGCACCCCATCCCAATGGGTGACTTTGTGCTTTTTCTGGTCCTGCCAGGACCAATCGCCGGGTTCTGTTTTGATTAACCAAAAGGCCACCCTAAAGATCCTCCCACTTTTCACGCCGATCTAAAAGCGATTCAATCACTTCATCGACACTCCCTTGGTGGTAAAGGATATTATGAACAGCTTCGCAAATAGGCATTGGAACAGATTTTAGGGCCGAAAGCTTGTGAACAGCGGCTGCCGTATACAGGCCTTCAGCAACTGTGTGGCGGCTTTTTAAAATATCCTCAAGCTTTTGCCCTTGTCCCAAAGCGACCCCTAAACTCATGTTGCGTGACTGTTGACTTGAACAGGTTAGCGTCAAATCGCCAACCGCAGCAAGTCCCAAAAATGTCTGAAGTTTTCCACCCAAAGATAAACCAAGCCGCCTAATTTCAGCTAGCCCCCTGGTCATCAGGGCAGCATTCGCGTTATGGCCCAGATTTTTTCCAAACACAATGCCACTTGCAATCGCAATCACATTTTTGACGGCCCCTGCGACCTGAACACCAATCGGGTCATCACTGGCATAAAGCCTAAAACGCGGATGCTTTAAAGTTTGAACCAGCTGAATAGCTAAGTCAGGGGAAAAAGCAGCAAGCGTTGCCGCGGCAGGTAACCCGTGCGCCACTTCAATTGCAAAATTAGGGCCTGATAAAATAGCCAAAGGGTTGGGCAAAATCTTTCCAATCACAGCGGTTAAAAGGGAATTTTCATCGACAATTGGACTTTTGGCATCAATTCCCTTGGAACAAATAACAATGGGGCAGTGGGGCTGGATATAGGGCAAAAGACTGTCGGCGGTTTCAATTGCAAACTGAGCTGGAACAACCCACAAAATAACGTCGGCGTCCTTCAAGTGATCTGGATTTGCCTCAACAAGAATCCCTGGGTCCAAGGGAATACCGGCGAGATACCGTTTGTTTTCTCTGCCCTCATGAACAGTTTTAGCGTGTTCATGACAACGGGTCAAAAGGGAAACCCGGTGACCCACGCGGCGCATAGCAACGCTAAGGGCCGTCCCCCAAGCACCCGCACCAATCACCACAATATGTTTTTGTGTCACTGAATTTGTCCTTTTAAAGTGGCCATCTGGGTTTTGGCGCAAAGGAAAGATCATCCGTTTGACCCAGTTTTAATTTTTCAATTCCAACCCACGCAATCATGGCTGCATTGTCGGTGCAAAGCCTAAGCGGGGGCGCTACAAATTCTAATTTATTCCGGGCGCAAACATTTTGCAAATGATCCCGAATGGTTTGATTTGCGGCCACCCCCCCCGCGATCACAAAATTCTTAACCGGCACTGATACCATTTGGATGGCATTTTGCAGCCTTTCCGAAAGGCAATCAGCGACTGCATTTTGAAAACTGGCAGCCATGTGGGCCTTGTCCTGCTCCGATAAGGGGTTATTATTTTGAATCATAAGACGTGCTGCGGTTTTAAGGCCTGCAAAGGATAAATCACACCCTTCCCTGCCCTTCAAGGGTCTTGGAAGTTTAAAGCGATTCTGGTCGCCCCCCTTTGCCACCTGTTCGATTGCAGGTCCCCCTGGGTAATCAAGGTCCATCAATTTAGCAACCTTATCAAAGGCCTCGCCAGCGGCATCATCAATTGTTGCCCCCAAAAGTCGGTACTGACCAACCCCCAGAACCTCTAGGAATTGGCAATGTCCACCTGATGCAAGAAGCAAAAGATAGGGAAACTGAATATCATGACTCAGACGGGGCGTCAGGGCATGTCCTTCAAGGTGATTGACTGCAATAAAAGGCTTTTGAAGGGCCATCGCCATGGCTTTTGCTGCCATAACCCCCACCAAAACACCGCCAATTAACCCCGGCCCTGCGGTCACAGCAATGGCGTCCAGCTGGTCCAAAGATACCTTTGCCCCATCTGCTGCGCGCTTTATAATCCCCTGCAGATAATGAAGGTGGGCCCTTGCGGCAATTTCAGGAACAACCCCGCCGTAGGCTTCGTGTTCTTGAATTTGGGAATGGATGACGTTGGATAAAATACGATCAGGCAAATCGCCGTCTTGCACGACAGCAGCCGCTGTTTCATCGCAGCTGGTTTCAATGCCTAAAACCTTCATCCTTGGGCAAAATGCTCTAGGCGCTTTAGGGTTTCTGCTTTTCCTAGAACCTCGATTACTTCAAAAAGACTGGGGGAAACAGTTCGCCCGGTCAGCGCAACCCTAAGGGGCTGAGCCAAATCGCCAAGCTTCAGTCCATTTTCCTCGGCGACCTTTTTAATTGTCTCTGCAATTGCATCGTGGTCAAAAGGCTCCAAGGCTTTCAAAGCCAAACTAACTTTCTTGATATAACCCTTGTGGCCCTCTGTACAGAACTTCTGGGCCTTTTCGTCAAAATGTTGAACTTTAAAGTAAAACAGGGAACTTTCAGCCAATTCAACCAGCGTCTTGGCCCGTTCCTTAAGGCCAGGCATTCCTTTTTCCAGAAGGTCAAGCTGGTCTTTTGACGGAACCTCACCCAGTAAATTTGTCAAAAAGGGAATCAGGCTTCGGGCAAGGTCGTGATCACCATGTTGACGCATATAATGGGCATTAAGATGGGTCAGTTTTGCCATATCAAAACGGGAGGCAGAACGTCCAATAGCAGGCAAATCAAACCATTCAATGGCCTGGTCGGCCGAAATAATTTCCTCGTCCCCATGTCCCCATCCCAGCCGCAGCAGGTAATTACGCATGGCTTCTGGCAGGAATCCCATGTCCCGGTATTGTTCAGCCCCCAAGGCACCATGACGTTTCGATAGTTTAGCCCCATCGGGCCCGTGGATTAGGGGAATATGGGCAAATTCAGGCACGGTCCAACCAGCCGCCAAGTATAGGTGCTTTTGGCGAAAGGCGTTGGTCAGGTGATCATCACCCCGAATAATATGGGTAATTCCCATATCATGGTCGTCAACAACAACGGACAGCATGTATGTGGGCGTTCCATCAGCCCGAAGTAGAACCATGTCATCTAGCTGGGAATTATCAACCCGAATAGTTCCCTGAACGCGATCGTCGATAACCGTTTCGCCTGTTTGGGGGGCCTTGAACCGAATGACGGGCGCAATTCCCTTGGGCGCTTCGGACGGACCCCGGTCACGCCAAAGGCCATTGTACCTGGGGGGAAGACCCTTTGACTTGGCGTCTTCGCGCATTATCTCTAATTCTTCTGGACTGGAATAACAGTAATACGCTTTACCCTCCGTCAGCAATTGATGCGCAACTTCGGCATGGCGCTTTGCCCTGGCGAACTGGAAAACAGGGTCACCGTCCCAGTCAAGCCCTAGCCATTTCAGACTATCTATAATGGCTTCAACAGCCTCTGGCGTGGAACGGGCGCGGTCAGTGTCTTCGATGCGAAGTAAAAACTTGCCCTTATGATGACGGGCAAACAGCCAATTGAACAAGGCTGTCCTAGCCCCCCCGATATGGAGGTACCCAGTTGGAGACGGCGCAAAGCGGACTATGACTTCTGACATTTTTTTATCCCTAAAGTCCCATCTGAAGGCGTTCGACCAATTGCTTGACCGTTGGAATGAACCCATTTGCATAAAAGGGGTCCTTGGCAAAGCGGTAGGCCTGGTGACCCGCAAACATCAACTGATTGTTCACATCGCCCGAATGGCTAATTTCCTGCAAGGTTTTTTGGATACAGAACGACCGGGGATCTGCTTTTTTACCCGTGGTTCCCTCCTCGTTCTGGGCCCAGTTGCTAAACAAACAGGCGGACAAACATCCCATGCAATTGATTTGATCCGTTAGAATTTCGTTTTCCTTTGCAGGCGTTACGAAAATCAGGGTGGAATCAGGGGTTCGCATGGCTGATGTGTAGCCTTGACCAACCCAAATTTCAGCTTCCTCTTTGTCATGGGGCGTCAGGTAAACCAGACGACCCCGGGCACCCACGGGAAAGGGGGCAATATGATCACCAACCGGTGAAATGCTATAGGCCACCTGGCGATCAGCGCGTCCCTGCAATTCGCCCAGAAAATCATTCTTAACCGCTGAGGAATAGAAGCCTGTGGGACTAAAGCGATTCAGATAAATATCCCCTTCCTTCAAGGTTAACAATTTATCTTTCCATTCCTTTGAAATAGGGCTTTCTTGGGTCAACAGGGGGCGGGTTCCAAATTGAAACGAAATGGGCCCAATTTCTGGATTATCAAGCCAGTCTTCCCATTCATTCAGCGCCCAAACACCACCAGCCATGATAATAGGCGTTGCGTTAAGACCGCATTCATTCATAACCGCACGCAAGGCAATCACACGTTCTTTGGGCGCCTCAGGCTTTAGGGGATCTTCACTATTGGAAATGCCGTTATGGCCGCCCGCAAGCCATGGATCCTCGTAAACAACGCCACCAAGCCAGTCAGAAAAACGATTATAGGCCCGCTTCCAAAGAATACGAAACGCGCGCGCAGAAGAAACGATGGGGTAATAATAAACCCCATAACGGGAACAAATTTCAGAAAGCTTGTACGGCATTCCAGCGCCACAGGTAACCCCATGAACAAGTCCCTTGGCCTTTGACAGAACACCGTGCAAAATGGGTTCAACCGCCCCCATTTCCCACAAAACGTTCATGTGAATCCGGCCCTGCCCGTTGGAGGTTTCGTGGGCAATTTGTGCCTGTGTTATGCCACCCTGGATAGAGTATTGAACCAATTCATCATGACGTTCACGGCGGGTTTTACCGTGATAGACAACAGAAATCAGTTGGCCATTTTCATCCAGCGCATCGGCATTAACGGCTGAAAATGTTCCAACACCACCGGCGGCCGCCCAGGCACCAGAACTTTCTCCGTTTGATACGGAAATTCCTTTCCCCCCCTCAACCAGAGGCAAAACTTCTCTGCCAGAAATCATCAAAGGGCGTAACGTTTTCATCACCAATTTTTTCCTTAAAAAAACCCAAGGTCGTTATAGCGTTGAAACTTTTGTACCTTATTCCTGCCCTCAATATCAAGAGGTGTATCCCTCTCACAGCCAAAGGTGAAGGTTTTGGCAGATGCCTAAGGTGGCACCTGCCCGGAGGAAACGGTTGCTTTAAATGTAGGTTAATTCAACAATCCTTGAGTAGATCCTGATCGCATCCAAGAATTCCTGCTCGGTTTTTTCCGCCCCAAAGTCTAAAAGACCGAAGAATTTACCATCGTCACTGTCTGTAACGCTCCCTACTCCTAGGGTCATACTGCGACCAAACTTGACGCCTTGACTTCTTGGAACCAATCTCACCCAACCTTCTGTATTTCTTATAATCTCAACACCATTTTCCGTCATAACGCGCACCGCTCTATAGGGGGGGTGTCCTGCTAGGCCTTCATCAGATGGTTGTTCAGTGCCAAAAATCGCGGGGTCTGGAATTGAATTCTTTAAAACAAACTCCTGGAAACCAGCCGCACTTTGTCTGGTAATAGGTTCTCTAAATCCAAAGTATGCAGTCGGATCATTATATCTAAACCCCAAATCGTTAAGTATTCTCTTTGCTTTCCTGTTTCTTTCTATGGTAAAGGCCCGTGAAAAGTCGAATCTATACCCTAAAACCTCCAAGGGAGCTATACTAATCTCCCCTTGTCTGGAGGAAAGTGACCTTAATAAGAATGGAATTTTTATAAATTCAAGATTGAAAACTTGGTTAATATAATCCTTCAAACCTTCCTCAGGAATGTCTGCCTGCCACAAAATACGCGTTGAGGAAATAATTTTTTGCGCTTCCATCAGATGAGTTATGATCTTTTTATCTGATTGTCTGGGTCCAAATCCAGCTCTGATCTCTCCCATTGTGATGATCTTAGGCGCCGATGTAAGTTCATTCACCAAAGCCGCAAACATCAAGGCCTTTTCCATGACAACGCGTTCTTCTTTTGTGGCTGATCTGTTGGCAAACCCTTTTTTCCCACCTGTTGCCATAAACCATAAAATTGCATCCTTCTTAGGCTCCAGACTTTGGATAGGTTCACCCTGATCTCTTGTCGAAAGGACATCTAAATACCCCAGTGGATTTCGAACTTTTCCGGCTTTTTTCGCCGCTTGATAACCAGCCCAGTACTGGTCCGGACCTTCTGTTGCTTGACAACACGTGATGGCAAAAAACAATGCTAAAAATTTGCATAAATTCAGTATCTTCATTATATCTATACCTCTTGGTTAAATGATGACGAAAGATATATATTTTTTATATCTATTGCAAGGTTTTTTTCAATCGGTTGATTTTTCCAAAACAAGGGGTTAAAATGTCTTTGTTGTGGATAAAATAACACCTGATTTTGGAAAAAATGATGCAATTACAGCGTTCTGAATTACATATCTTATCAAAGTGGTTAAGTAAACCTGGCAGAAAACCTTTGGTTATTCGGGGTGCAAGGCAGGTTGGAAAATCGACTTTGGTGCGTCAATTAGCCAGCATAAGCAATCGATTTTGTTTAGAGTTAAATTTTGAACGTACACCTGAATTAGGCGATTTTTTTACCAGCAAAAACCCAAAACAGATTATGCAAAATCTCTCTGTGTACGCTAAAAGGTCCTTAGACCCCAATGCAACCCTATTATTTTTAGATGAAATCCAAGCTGCCCCCCACATTTTAGAAGTGCTGCGGTATTTCTATGAAGACTACCCCGAATTACCAGTCATTGCGGCAGGTTCCTTATTGGATTTTGTGTTAGAGGCGCCTGAATTTTCAATGCCTGTTGGACGTATTGAGTATTTTCATCTAGGCCCCCTTTCCTTTGAGGATTTCTTAATCGCTATGGGCGAAGCAAGCCTGGTGGAATGGATGAGAACGTTATCTATTCATGATGCCATACCTTTGCCCATTCATCAGCAGTGCCTTGACTTAGTTAAACAGTTTTGGCTAATAGGGGGGATGCCCGAGATCGTGGCTCATTTCAGTGAATATCGCGATTTTCAAGAAACAGATAACTTAAAACAAAATATTTTGCAGACTTATCAGGATGATTTTCACAAATATGGAAGAACAAAGCAAATTCCCTTACTGAGGCGCGTTTTCAAAACCCTGCCCAGTTTAATTGGTCAAACCCTTAAATATTCGAGTATTGACCGTGACAGCAAATCAGCGCAGGTGAGAGAAGCCCTGGAGAACCTGCATTTAGCAAGGTTAATCCGCCTGGTGTACCATAGCAATGCAACTGGTATCCCGTTGGAATCAGAGGTGAATCTTAAAATTTTTAAGGTGATTTTCTTGGACATTGGATTGCAATGTGCAGCTTTAGGTTTGAATCAGCTAGAGATTATCAACGGCCCTGACTGGGCTTGGATAAACCGCGGCAGTTTGGCAGAACAATTCATTGGACAAGCCCTTTTAAAGTTAAAATCGTCCTATCATGTTCCAGACTTATTTTATTGGGTGCGTGAAAAAGCACAGGCGGCGGCGGAATTGGATTATGTCTGGCAATATAAAAATAACCTTGTTCCAATTGAAGTAAAGGCAGGAAAGACTGGCCGTTTGAAATCATTGCATTATTTTATTCGGGAAAAACATTGGTCCTTCGCCGTCAGATTTAATGCGGACACGCCAAGCCTTTTACAAGAGACTGTTAGTTTGCCAGGTGAAAATTCGACTCCTTATAAATTATTATCGCTTCCTTTTTATCTTGCAGAGCAGCTGGAGAGACTTGTGTCCACCGAAATAGATGATCCGTTTATAAAATTCCCTTGATTGGGCCAAGGTTTTCATATAGAAAGGTATGAATATTTAGGCGCACACCGCTTCTATTAAGTTTTTGTTTAGTAAGGTTAAAAATGGCTGTTCCAAAGAAAAAAACGTCCAAATCACGTCGTAACATGCGCCGGTCGCATGATCATTTGACGTCCATTAATACGTCAGAATGCCCGAACTGTGGTTTGCAAAAGTTACCCCATCATATATGTCAAGGTTGCGGCCATTACAATGGTCGTCAGGTTCTGAAAACCAAAAAAGAAATAGCTGCCGATTAATTGTATGATTTTAACACTGGCTCTTGATGCCATGGGCGGCGATGCGGGCCCAGAGATGGTGGTTGAGGGGGCCAGTATTGCTCTTTCCCAAGCAAAGGGCATTTCACTGCATTTTCAGTTTTTTGGTCAAAGCTCGGTCGTTAATGCTGAACTTATAAAATTTCCAGACCTTTTTTCAGTTTCCACTGTCTTTGACTGTGAAACGATCATTACAAATCAAACAAAACCGTCCCTTGCAGTCCGCAGTGGGCGCAGGTCCAATATGGGAATGGCCATTGATGCTGTCGCCAAAGGACAAGCCCAAGCTGTTATTTCAGCAGGGAACACGGGGGCCTATATGGCCCTTTCCAAAGTTATTTTAAAAACCTTAGACGGAATTGATCGCCCCGCCATTCCAGCCATTTTGCCAACCATCAACGGCAAGGCTGTTGTCTTGGATTTGGGAGCCAACATTGATTGTACACCAGAAAATTTGGTTCAGTTTGCCCTGATGGGCGAAGCTTTTGCAAGGCGCCTTTTGAAAATTGACCGGCCATCTGTTGGGCTTTTGAATGTTGGGTCAGAAGAATTAAAAGGCAATGCGACCGTACAAGCAGCCTTTCAAACGCTGAAGGAATTTCCTGATTTAAATTTCCAAGGGTTTGTTGAAGGAAATGATATTGCTTTTGGAAAAACTGACGTGGTTGTCACGGATGGATTTTCTGGAAATATCGCCCTTAAAGCTATTGAGGGAACAGCCCGCCTTATTCAACACTTTTTAAAAGAGGCTTTGGCTTCCTCCCTTCGTGGAAAGCTTGGCTATTTGATTGCAAAGCCCGCCTTTAAACAATTGCAAATGAAGGGCGATCCCAGACGTTACAACGGCGCTGTCTTTTTGGGCCTGAAAGGAATTGCCGTTAAAAGCCATGGTGGAACAGATCCCCTAGGGTTTTCAAATGCCATTGGTGTGGCAATCGACATGATTAAACATGACTTTATCAAAAGTGTTGAAGACAGATTGTCCCTAATGACTGCCAAAGTGGAAGCCGATCTATGATGTACCGGTCTAAGGTGATTGGATGCGGCGGGTACCTTCCTAAAAATGTTGTCACAAACCGCGACCTTGCCCAAAAAATGGATACAACGGATGAATGGATTCAGGAACGATCTGGCATCAAACAAAGGCACATTATTGCCAAGGGTGAAACCTGTTCTGACCTGTGTTACTTTGCGGCCAAAGATGCCTTGGCCCAGGCAGGCCTAGACGCGTCCGAAATTGACTGCATCGTTGTTGCCACAACAACCCCTGACCACCCCTGCCCTGCCACCGCGACCCGTGTGCAGGAAAAATTAAAAGCCACCCGTGCCTTTGCTTTTGATATACAGGCTGTTTGTTCAGGATTTGTCTATGCCGTTTCTGTTGGGGATAATTTTATTCGAACCGGACAGGCCAAGCATGTTCTTGTCATTGGCGCTGATACCATGTCAGAAATTCTGGACTGGACTGACAGAAGTACCTGCGTTCTGTTTGGTGATGGCGCAGGGGCATTGTTGCTGAAGGCTGTTCCAGAAACGTCTGAACGGGGAATTTTATCCACCCACCTTTTTTCAAGCGGCGAACTATACGACTGTTTGTACGTAGATAATAGCATTCCAACACCGGGTAACCGGGGTTATATTCGTATGCAAGGAAAAGAAATTTTCAAAAATGCTGTGCAAAAAATTGGGGAGGCTGTAGAGGCCGCTTTGACCCACAACAACCTAACGTCCGATGATATTGACTGGTTTGTCCCCCATCAAGCCAATAAACGCATCATTCAAGGGGTTTCTGAAAGATTTAATATTCCTATGTCCAAGGTCGTTTTGACAGTTGACCAACATGCGAATACCTCAGCGGCGTCCATCCCCCTTGCCCTGTCAGTTGCACAAAAAGATGGTCGCATCAAGCCAAACGATCTTGTCGTAATTGAAGCCATGGGGGGCGGACTGACCTGGGGTTCTGCCCTTATTCGATGGTAGCTTTAAGGAAAAAATTATGGCTTTAGAAAATTTAGGGCGCTCTGAACTAACAAACCTTTTCGTCCAAGAAATGAAGATAGAAAAACCAGAGGCCAACCAGATTTTGGAAGATATTTTAAAGGCCATTGCGGACTGTTTTCAAGTGGGTGAATCTGTGAAAATACCCGGATTTGGAACGTTTTTGCTGCGGGAAAAGACCGCCCGTCCCGGCAGAAACCCACAAACAGGTAAGACAGCTGAGATCAGCGCCCGCCGCGTTGTGACCTTTCGTCCATCGACTGCCTTAAAGGAATCTTTGAATAACAAAGGGCAAGTCTGATGCCTTATGATCCAAACAATATTTTCGCCAAAATTTTGCGGGGTGAAATTCCCTGCACAAAAATCCTGGAAGATGAATTTTCTTTGGCCTTTCATGACGCCTACCCCAAGGCCCCCGTTCATGCCCTTGTCATTCCAAAGGGCGCTTACATAAATGCCCAGGATTTTCACCAAAACGCCAGCCCTGAAGAGATTGTTGGCTTTTATCGCGGCGCTTCCAAGGCTGTAGATCTTTTAGGTTTGGATAAGGACGGATACCGAATCATTAGCAATTCCGGTATCAACGGCGGACAAGAAGTGCCCCATTATCACATTCACCTATTGGGCGGCAAAAAACTGGGCCCAATGGTGGAGAAATAAGGTCAGAGCCCATACTATCTAACCCTTGCCACAAGCCACGCCCAAAGGAATTTGTTATATTCGCTGATCAGCAAACCAAATTTCTTGTAGGTCCAGTGCCCCCCATACGCCAGGGGATGAGGGATGATTTGAACATCGGGAAGCACTTTCGAAAATTCGATCAGACTGCGCCATATATGATAGTTTGCGGTGACCAAACGAATTGACTTAACGTTTTCTTGGGCAACCCACACCGCAGTCTCTGCCGCATTTTCAGCCGTGTTCTGGGCATTGTACCCAAGGTACGCCTGGGGCAGATCCAAGCCGTTTGTTTGCACCTTTTGAAGTTCAATTAATTCAGACATTTTAACCTTGGGGTTTACCCCAGAGATAAATAACTTTTTCACAAGCCCCTGCTGCACTAATGAAAATCCGTACTGAACACGGCCCTTTCCGCCTGTAAGCACAACAGCAGCATCCGCTTTGGTATCCATATCAGAAGGGCCATCTGGTAAAAGCTTAAAAAACAAAATAAAGCCCAGAGCCCACGCCCCAAAGCCGCTTAAAAGAAGGGCTCCAAAAAGGTGTGTCTTTTTCATCGGTCCAAACGCACAAGCGTTCTTAAGACCGTAACCCTTGACACGATCATGCTAAGAAGGGAAATAGCCAAAGGCAATACCAGAACACCAACCAACACTTCTGTTGAAGGCATATCTTTAAAAATTTCAGGAATACCAAGGTATCTTGCAAGCCAACTTAGGAAATAAAGAATCGGCAGGGCGAACATAATGCCAATCAATCCCCCCTGAAAACACGCCTTAAAAGCCTGAACTTGAAACTGCCACGTAATATAGGAATTCTTTGCCCCTATCAACCTTAAGATATCAATATTGTCTTGATAGGCCGCAAGGGACGACTTTGTCATTAAACTGATGACAATAAAAATTGCCCCCAAAATAAAGCCAACAATTGCATAGGACAGGGTTTTAATGGCCTGGCCCATGACCGCTAACATTTGGTGCCATCTTGTATAGGCTTCCACCCGAACCCCTTGCGATATACCCCTTAGGTGCTGCTTAAGTCCTTCAAAATCAAGGGTGGCGCCTGGGTCAACTTCCAGATCAATAAGGGTTGGCATCTCTAAATCTTGCAGCACCTCTGTCTGCCCAACCCAAGGCCTGAGTAGAGCAATCAGGCGCTCATTCTCTACCACCTCAACGTGCAAAACACCTGGGATTGTTTGTGCAAAACTTAAGATTTGCTGAATAACGGGCGATGCGGTCTTTTCTGCACCTGTCACCGTGGCATCCGCAAAGGGAACCTCGATTGTCAGTTTGTTATTAAACCCCCCATGCCAACGCAAAAGGGTCCCACCAATTGAAGACGCACAGGTAAAAACCAACAAAAGAAGTAAAACCAAAAGACCGATAATCCAGGGTAAATACTGTTTTCCAATCTCCTGAGTCATTGGAATATCTTGGATACCTTTTTTAAAAAACAGGTTCATAAGGTTTTCCCCCTTAATAGTTATTTTGCCGGTAAGGGGCCGGGGCCGAAGGCTGGTTGACCGTCACCTGCCCCTGGTACAACTGCAATTCAGGATAGGGGAAATGCGACACTATTTCCCTGTCGTGAGTTGCAAGGATAACCGTGGTTCCAATCTTGTTCAATTCTTCAAACAACAGCATCAGTTTATAAGCGGCCGTATCATCAACATTTCCCGTTGGTTCATCCGCCAACAAAAGCAAGGGGCGGGTGATCACAGCCCTTGCAATGCCGACGCGCTGTTTTTGCCCATCAGACAAAGCATCTGGAACATGATTCAGATAATCCCCAAGTCCCACCCAATGAAGAAGTTCTTTCGCGTATGATCTTGATTTTCTAGAATCAACTCCCGTAACCTTTAAAGCCAAAGCCACGTTGTCCAGGGCAGTCAGATGTTTTAAAAGACGGCAATCCTGGAACACAAGCCCCATACGTTGACGAAAGGCGGGCAGTTCTGCTGGGCTTAAGGTGCCAACGTCCCGCCCAAAAACGCTGATAACACCCTCTGATGGCCTAAGCCCCCTATAAATCAATTTTAAAAGGGAACTTTTACCAACACCGCTTGGCCCTGTTAAAAAATAAAAAGAGCCCGCAAAAAATGAATAACTCAGATTATAAAAAACTGGCTTTCCTTCAGGGTAATAAAGGCCGACCTGTTCAAACTTTACAATCTCTACACTGCTGCGACGTTGAAATGCCAAGGAATATCCTCAATTTTCTAATCTACCGACCTCTTGGGTTAGTCTAGTCTACTTTACCAGGTCAAATCAATTTTCTTCAGCTTCTTGGAAGAGTAAATATCAATAATAGGACGCATAGAACGGTTAATAATATTCGTAACCGGCTTTGGATAAATTCCTAAAAATAAAATAAGTAAGGTCAAAGAACCTAGGATGAACTTCTCTCTCCACCCAAGGTCCTCAATCCCTTTCATTTCAGACAGACTTTGCGGAAGTTTGCCAAAACAAACCCGGCGGTAAAGCCATAGAACATAGGAAGCCCCCAGAATCATACTCAAGGCCGCTAGAAAAGCAAAAACCGAGTTGACCTTAAAAATACCTAAAAGAACAAAAAATTCCCCAATAAAGCCGCTGGTCCCAGGAAACGCAATTGAGGCAAAAAGAAAAAACATAAAAAAAGCACTGAAGACCGGCATCTTTTTCACAAGGCCCCCATAACTTGAAATATCGCGGGTGTAGAAACGATCGTAGAGAACCCCTACACAAAAGAATAAAGCCGCTGAAATTAGTCCATGACTAAGCATCTGCACAACAGCGCCTGTCATTCCCACCAAATTAAACGTAAACAATCCAAGGGTCGCAAACCCCATATGAGCCACAGAAGAATAGGCAATCAGCTTTTTCATATCCGTCTGTACCAGGGCAACAAGGGAGGCGTAAAGGATAGCAATAACGCTGAAGGTAAAAACGTAAGGCGCAAAGAACTGAGACGCTTCAGGCAATAGGGGCAAGGAAAAACGCAAGAAACCATATCCACCCATTTTTAAAAGGACACCTGCTAATAAAACAGAACCTGCCGTGGGCGCCTCCACATGGGCATCGGGAAGCCAGGTGTGAAAAGGCCACATGGGAATCTTGACAGCCATCGCAATAAAAAAGGAAATCCACAACCATTTTTGCAAGTAAGGCGTCAAACCAAGATGAGTCATGGCCATAAAATCAGTTGTTCCAGCCTCGCTATAAAGCTTGATGATAGCCAAAAGCATAAAGACTGACCCCAAAAGGGTATAAAGAAAAAATTTGAAACAGGCATAAGTTTTTCGTTCGCCTCCCCAAATTCCAATGATTAAAAACAGGGGTATCAAAACCCCTTCAAAAAACAGATAAAACAGAAGGGTATCCAGGGCGCAAAAAACCCCAATCATCAGGGTTTCAAGCAAAAGAAACGCCATCATAAATTCTTTGGCCCGCTTTTGAACATTTGTCCAGCTAGAGAGGATGCAAAGAGGCGTTAAAAACGTCGACAACAAAATGAAAAAAAGGGAAAGACCGTCAACACCCAAGCAATAATGAATATTATAAGCTTCTATCCAAAGGCGCTTTTCAACAAACTGGTATTGGGTATTATGAGGATCGAATTGATACAACAGAACCAAGGCCAGCAAAAAGGTCAGCCCTGAGATCCACAAGGCTACATCACGGGCATTGCGGTCATCCTCGCCCTTGATAAGGCTGATAAAAAACACCCCAGAAACGGGCAGAAAAGTGATCAAACTGAGTAAAGGAAGCATCAGAATCGGCCCATCATGCTATGAACAAAGGTTGCAGGAGCCGCCCTATAAAGCAGACAAAAACAAATCGCCATTGTAAGGACCACCCCGAAAAGCATAGCAAACGCGTAATGATACGCATAGCCGCTTTGAAGCTTATGATTTCTTTCTGAAAGGAAAAGAGATAAATCCACCACTCCCTCTGGTCCCAACCTATCAATAATTTGACGGTCCCCTTGCCGCCAAAAAAAGCTACCAATAGTCAGAACCGGTCTTAACCATAGCCACTGATAAACCTCATCAACGTACCATTTGTTATCAAGGAATTTATAAAAGGATAAGGTTTTCAAACGTTCAGAAATCTCAGGCCTAATTTTGTATATATAAACAGCAAAACCTATCCCCAAAAGGGCAGCCAAAACAGGAACAGATTCAACCCAATAGGGCAAAAGTGTATGCAAGGAATGTGGCGTTACAACAGCATCTCCCCATTGGAATCCGAATGATTGGTCCACAAACCATTTCCACCCAAACCACCCGCTAAAGATTGCCCCGAATGCCAAAACATACAAAGGGTATAGCATAACGCGCGGTGATTCATGAATATGGGCAACAACTTGTTCATCAGCATGCGACTTTCCATGGAAGGCCACAATTAACAGACGCCATGAATAAAATGCCGTTAAAAATGCAACAATTAAACCAGCCCACAAAGCCACTTGATGATCTGACAAAAAGACAGATGACAGAATCAAATCCTTTGAATAATAACCCGCAAAGAAAGGCAAACCAGCAAGGGCCAAACTGCCTATCCACATCATCGTATAGGTGGTTGGGATCAACCTAAAAATCCCCCCCATCTTTTCAATATCCTGTTCGTCTGACATAGCGTGAATGACAGACCCTGCTGCAAGAAACAAAAGGGCTTTGAAAAAAGCATGGGTAACCAAATGAAAGATTGCTGAAACATAGGCTGAACATCCACATGCCAAAACCATGTACCCCAACTGACTGCACGTAGAATAGGCAATAACCCGCTTTATATCAGTTTGGGTCAGGGCAACGGTTGCACCATAAAAGGCCGTAAAGGCCCCAACAAAAAGCATCATGTCTTTTGCAAAAGGGGCATATTCATACAAATGTGAAAACCGAACAATTAAGAACACACCAGCAGTTACCATTGTTGCCGCATGTATCAGGGCTGATACAGGTGTTGGCCCTTCCATAGCATCAGGAAGCCAAACATGAAGACCAAACTGGGCAGACTTTCCCATAGCCCCTATGAAAAGGAGAACACCGATTAACGTTAGAAGATGAACGGAACATCCAAAAAATTCAATATAAGTGGCTGATTTTCGGGCTAAATTAATCTGAATGACAGAAAAATCAAGGGACTCAAAACACCAGAAAAGGGCACATATACCCAAAATTAATCCCACATCCCCCACGCGATTCACAATAAACGCCTTCATAGAGGCGGCATTGGCCCGGGGCCTTTCATACCAAAACCCAATCAAAAGGTATGAAAAAAGGCCAACCCCCTCCCACCCCATGAACAATTGGCCCATATTGGGCGCAGAGACCAAAAGAAGCATAGCAAAGGTAAACAAGCTAAGATAAGCCATAAAACGGCCTATTCCCTCATCATGCTTCATATAACCCAAGGAATAAATATGAACCAGGAAGGAAATAAGCGTTACAATTCCACACATCAAAAGGCTTAGAGAATCAAATAAAACCCCAAAATTCACACGCAACTTATCGACCTTAAGCCATTTAAAAAAATCGGCCTGAAAATAAAGCTCTGGGAATAAATCAATCCATAATATAACAACAAAAACAAAGGAAATAAAAATCCCAAAGCACGTGAGAAACTGTGAAACAAGAGGCCTTTTGTGAAAATACAAAGCCAGCACCCCGCATACTAGGGGCGGGAGAAGAATCAAGAGAGATAAAGCCAAATGACTCAGGAACATCGTTTATCCCTTCATTTGGGTGGCATCGTCGATGTCTATGGTTTGACGATTTCTAAAGTAAACAACCAAAATCGCAAGGCCAATAGCAGCCTCTGCCGCCGCGACCGTCAAGATAAACAAAGAAAAAACTTGGCCGCTCAGGTCCTTTAACTCAGCTGAAAACGCAACAAAATTAACATTTACAGCCAAAAGGATAAGTTCGATAGACATAAGGATATTGATCACATGCCGGCGGTTTAAGAAAACGCCAAGCGTTCCAAGAGAAAACAAGAGAGACGATAAAATAAGATAGTGCGAAACACCGACAAACATCACTTTTCAAGTCCTTTGTGAAATCCAATCTTAACCAATTTCAGGCTGTTTTCTTTATTGCGCTTAAGTTGACGCGAGATGCTTTGTCTTTTGGTACCCGACTTGCTTTGTTGATGGGTCAGCACAATCGCCCCAATCATAGAGACAAACAAGATAATCCCAGAAACCTGAAAGATGTAAAAGTAGTGGGTATAAATCAATTCACCCAAAGCGTGCGTATTGGAAACTGACGAAGACGAAGAAAAAGCGGCCAATTCGCTGGCCTTTGGAGAATGCCACCAATGGTAAGCTGTGAAAAGAAGCTCGATCGCAAAGATAAAAGCAAGGGTCCCTGTTGCCTTGATATAGGGAGATGGGAATTGATGATTCAAGCTTTCCTTTTGAACATCCAGCATCATGACAACAAACAGGAAAAGAACAATAACAGCGCCAACGTACACAATCACAAGAATCATGGATAGAAATTCAGCGCCCGCCAACAGAAAAAGACCTGCCACGTTAAAGAAAGCAGCGATCAGGCATAAAACGCAGTAAAGCGGGTTTTTTAAAAACACAACCCCCCCTGCTGCAGCGATCGAAGCTGCCCCAAACATATAGAAAAGGAGAGATGGTACCATTTGTGTTTCAGTGCCCAAGTGAACAAATACAGGCTTTACAATAGTATGCCAGGTTCAAAGCCCAATGTCAGCAGTTAACAGCTATAACGTCAGTGACTTAGCGTTATTTTTCTTGGCATTAATCTTTTTTCCCGCCAATAAAAACATCCACCATTTTTACCTTTCCGCTGGATATAATGGGGCTATTCAGAACAGCTATGGTAGATCATCTTGGAAAAAACTGGGGGCTAGACCCTGCAATGTAACCGTTGAATAAACCAGCCCATTCCTTTGCAACGGTCCCCCACGCCGCAGCGTTTTGGCGATCAAAAAAGCCCCAGAGGATTTTAGGTAAGGCCAGCGATGCAATATGGTAATCCACAGGGTACGGAATTACGTTCCAACCAGCACCCCTGAATAATCCGACAGACCGCGGCATATGAAAAGCCGACGTTACCAGGACCCATTTTTGATCTGCCGTAGGCTTTAAAAGCTTGTAGCTGTTATACGCATTGTCATACGTACTGCGCGACTGATTTTCAAACGTTACCCTTTTTAAATCAATTCCCATTTCATCAAACAAACGTTTCGCCAGTTCAGTTTCAAGAGAGGTTCCCGTAAAAAGAATCGGCAAATTCGGATGCCGTCTGGCAAGCGATATAAATTCGATTATCCTGCCCGCTGCAAGGTTATAAATGGGGCGACCCTCCAACTGACTTTCCCGTAAAGAAAAGCTTCCCCCCAATAAAATAAGGCCGTGGGCATCCTTTGGCAATTCAGACTGCTGGGGAAAGCGATGCTCTAGTTGATGCAACATAACCCGAGAGAAAGGCAAAAGAAGAATGAAGACAAGAACGAACACACAAGAAAGTAAAATCATTTTGGTCCTTTTCCGAATATCTTTAAGACAAAAAATCCCTATGGCTGCCAATAATACCAATGCTAGCAAATCCAGGTTAATAATAAGGCCGAACAAAAACTTTAATAATTCCATTTCTTTTCCCTTTTAAGCATAGTGACGCACACCCTCAAGGCCTTGTGCAGAACCAATATCACCCCATAATCCCTTATGAACAAGCCCAAAAAGACGCCTTTGACTTTCTGCATTATCAAACATAGCTTTCATCGAAAATATCCTTCGTGTTTCCCCCTTAAACAAAGCAGGATTAATCAGAAGAATTCCTGAATGGGCATAAGGGGCGGAATCAAAATGACCCCTGAATTCTAAGCGTTGATCAGACTTTAAAAAATAATCACCTTTTCCAGAATACCCAATAGCTGTTTCTTTTGGAACCAAGACAAGGAGACAATCCATAATTTCAGGATTCCAAGCCTGCGCAAGACCTTCAAAGACAGAAGGTGACACGTCCTTCCACCACACGTCTCCATTAACGACCAAAATAGGTTTTGTCTGATCGAAATGGGGTAATGCTTTAAGAAGCCCACCCCCTGTTTCCAGGATCTCAGGCTCGTAGGATATGATAATCGAAGGATCGTTTTTCTCTAGATGCGCATGGATTTGCTCTGCCAAGTGATGGCTATTCACAACAACGTATTCGATTCCAGCTACCTTTAATTTCTTCAAAGTTTCATCCAGGCAGGTCGTGCTGCCAAGGGGTATCAACGGCTTTGGTGTTTTGTCTGTTAAGGGGCGCAATCGCTTGCCAAAGCCGGCTGCAAAAACCATGGCTTGGGTTAACCTCAAAGGGATGGAATCCCTTGCAAATGGAGGGGAAGATGATCATCAAACCAGGCTTTGACCTCTTCCAACTCTGGTGCCCTAAAGGAAACTTCCAAATATTTCCATAAGCGCGGTAAGTGGCATAAATAGTCTTTCTTGCCCTGACGCACTGCATACCTTGTGAACACACCAATAACCTTTGTGTGCCGCCCTGCCCCCAAAATGGATGCAGTGGTCCTATAGTTTTTATGCTCTACGACCGGAACATCCTCAAGAAAATAGTCCCACATTTCTTTGGCAACCGATGGGGTTATATCCCGCCTTGCATCTTCAAGCAAAGAAAAAACGTCGTACACACAAGGCCCCCAAAGTGCGTCCTGAAAATCCAATAACCCACATCCTTGAATCCCCTTTTGATCGTCCACAATCATCAGGTTATCCACATGATAATCCCGCAGGACAAGGGTTTGGGGCATCACAGGAACAGCCTCAAAGGCTTTTTCCCAGCGGTTCAGAAAATCTTGCTTTAGGGATGTCCCAGGGTCACAACCTTTGACAACCTTCCAGTACCAATCAATAAAAACCTCTGTCTCTGCCAAAAGTTTATGGGTTGTATAGGGGGGAATAAAACCGGGTTGCTCCACAGCGTTTTTGTGAAGATGCTTCAAAACTGCAATCGATGTTTGGTAAAGCTCTCGCTCCCGCTCAGGGGATTGTTTTAAAATGGCCGTAAAGGTATGGTCCCCAAAATCCTCCAAAAGGACAAAGCCATTTTCAAGGCAGTGACCCAGAATAGAGGGGGCCCGAAGACCGCACCCCTGCAGATACTCAGCCACCTGAATAAATTGCTTCGGATTTTCAGGGGACGGTGCATCCATCAAAACACGCCTTGGGTCCTTCAAACGATAATACTGACGCAGCGACATGTCGCTGGCAAGGAAGGCCAGCTGAACAGGTTCGCAAAAATGGGCTTCTAGGAATTGCCCCCTTTGAATGGATCTGGCAGTACTCATATCTTTTCTATACGCAAACTTCGGTGGTCTTCGTCAATAATGTCTAAGTATACATTAATTCGGTGGCGGGGAAGAAAATTTTCTAATCGGTCAGGCCATTCTATCAAACAAATCGATGTTTGAAAGGCCTCTAGCAGCCCCAGCTCTAGGACCTCGTCAGGCGAATTTAAACGGTAAAGATCGCAGTGCCAGACATCCCCTTTAGGTGTGGAATAGGTCTGGACCAAAGTAAAAGTTGGACTTGGAACCTCAAGGTCGTTATCTTTTGAAAGACACCGAATTAAGGCCTTTGAAAATGTGGTCTTACCAACCCCCATATCGCCCCACAAAGCAATACAACAAGGCGCCTTCAAGCTTTGCGCAAGCTGCTTTGCTTTCTCTTGCAGATCAGAAAGTGTGAGAGGTCCTGTAGGTGTCAACGAAGCATTACTGACATTGAATATCTTGTCACACTTTGTAACATACCATTTCTTGAAATTCCAAGGCTACAAGCGTAAAAATTTAAGGTAGAAATAGTATGTTTGGAAAAACAAATGCAAACCGCGTTTTATGGTTCATCAAAGACGGCACCTTTTTTTGCCCCTTCTCAGGCTTTGATCTTTCAAAAGACATTAGCGCAAGCCGTAACTTGCGTTGGGGTTGGTGTGCATTCTGGGCTGGAAACCTCTTTGACTCTGTATCCTGCTTTACCAGGAACTGGTTATGTTTTTGTTAGATCAGACATTGCTGCCCCGAAAAACAAACTTAAGGCTGACTATCAAAGCGTTGTCGATACGCGCATGTGCACTAGAATCTCGAATACTTATGGAACCTCGGTCAGTACAATTGAACACGTCATAGCGGCACTGGCTGGTGCTGGTATTACGAATTCCCTGATAGAGGTCAGCGGCCCTGAAGTCCCCATTATGGACGGAAGTTCTTTGGTTTTTTCAGAAATGATTAAAGAGGCTGGCACAAAAGTTCAAAATTCGTCCCTGCCAACCCTTAAAATACTTAGGCCCATTAGGGTGGAACAGGGCAATGCCTCAGCTGAATTTCTGCCAGGCCTGGGCAGGACAATTTCCATGCAATTCGTTGACTATGGGCGCCTTGGGACCCTGACAGATGAAACAGTATTCAGCTTTGATTTGGACACAGACGACTTTTCAGAATTGCTGTCTGATGCCAGAACTTTCGGCTTTTTTGAAGATGCTGAAAAGCTTTGGGCCGCGGGCCTTGCCAAGGGTGCGTCCCTTGAAAACACAATTGTTATCCAAAATAAAAGCATCATGAACGAGGGCGGTCTTCGGTCAGAAGACGAATTTATTCGCCACAAAGTCTTAGATGCAGTTGGGGACCTAGCCCTTGCAGGCGTTGCAATTCAGGGAACCTTCCGTGGCATCAATTCAGGGCACACCCTGAACAATCAACTGCTTCGGGCCGTGTTCGAAACCCCAGATGCTTGGTGCATGGTTTAGGGTCAGAAACCGAGGAAGATAAGCGTTTTTCTGGACCCTGCGGTCAGGCCGCAGGACTACTATGGGGGGAGGTTTTGTCATTCCTGCACCCCATCATGTCATTCCCGCTTCCGTGTCATTCCGGATCCTAGTTGAACCGCGGCTTTGCCGTGTAGTGAAACTTGGAATCCGGAATCTTGCTTAGCAAACTTTTGAAAGAGATCCCGGAGACCTAGACTAGAAACGCGCCAAAGGCGCTGCTAGTCTTGGTTCCGGGATGACAACCCTTTGCTATTTCTCATAAAAATAGAAAATCACAAAAAGATTCATCAAATGGTAGAAACGCGTTTTTTGCTGTTTTTTCATGCCCCCATAGTAGCCCTTGACGTGATCAAGGGTCCAGAAAGTGTCTGTTTCTCTGGTTCCCAACCTTCGTTGGGACCACACCAAGAACATATAAATACAATTTTAATTAAATTGTTTGGGCATTTTTAAAATTTGCACTCAATAAAAGACCTTTGGTATTCTGATGATGTCAATAAGAGAAAACA
>Ga0208872_1000526_pt1 | contig 27538 bp, 26 predicted proteins | sample CryBogCBH12Aug08_FD_185508 | JGI IMG/M metagenome (GOLD analysis project Ga0208872, IMG submission 185508) | Freshwater microbial communities from Crystal Bog, Wisconsin, USA - CBH12Aug08 (SPAdes) | ecosystem: Environmental > Aquatic > Freshwater > Lake | place: Crystal Bog, Wisconsin, USA...
ATATTTATATCATAAACAATTCGTCAAAATGAAAATTAATTACTTTTAATTTATTTATGATATATTTTATATAACAAACAATTTACTAACGACTTTTATAAACTTGCTTTTTCCCGAGAATAAATTTATTTTCGGAAACCTCAATAGAATATGATTGGATTATAAATCCAATATTGAAACGTAGTTTTCAATCATATTCTATTGAGGTAATGTTTGTCAATCTTGGATTTTAGCAAGGAGACTAATTAACTTGGAGACTTAACATTTATAATCCAATCATATGTTTTCATTAATCCCTCATCTATATCAATAGATTGCTTCCAATGTAAAACATTTTTTAGGAATACAATATTGCCTATCTTACTTTTCGCTGTCTGATTACCATATATATAATTAATCTTAATAGTTTTACCTGATATTATACATAATTTTAATATTATTTCATTTAATGTATATGATTTATCAGAACTAATATTTATTGGTTGTGAATATTCAGAATTCATTATTTTCATAACTGCATTAATCCAGTCATCTATATATAAAAATTGTCTTTGGTTTGTTCCATCTCCAATAATATCTATATATTCTTCTGCATTATATATTTTATTACATAATGCATTAATAGATTTTTGAGTAACACCTTCATAATCCCCATATGGTCCATATATTGTATGAAATCTAGCAATCCGTACATTTAATCCATATTGCTCTTTATATGTAGAATATAATTTTTCACATAATATTTTTCTCCATCCATGTTCTGTATCAGGATTCGCTGGATACGCATCTATTTCTGACCAGGATCCATTTATAGGGATATTTGCAGGATATACACTATAAGATGATGCGAAAAATATTTTATGCACTTTCTTTTCAACTACAACTTTAAGAATATTCATATTAATTTGAAGTTCATCATTCATTAAATCAGCAGAGTTATTTTCTTTATTATTACATGACGATGTTGTGGATGCTAATTGATATATTTCATCTATATTTTCTGGAATACATTGTCTTACTTCATCTATATTTTTTAAATCAGCAATAATATATTTACTAAATGACAGTTTAATATATTTATTTATCTTTGAACTTACTCCAATTACAGAGTATCCTTTATTTATTAAATATTTCGACAAATTAATCCCTATAAATCCACCTGCACCAAATACAATACAAGTTTTCATATATATTGTTTATCTAAAGGTTTTAAATATATCATATTAGAATGAAAAAAGTATTTGCTTCAGGGTCGTGTCGATTATTAATGTCGTTAAAAGATGGATGTAACAGTATTCAATTGTTACATGGTATGACACATTTATTTCAAGGACCTAATTTTTTAGGAAAACTTCATAATATTAAACAACATATTCAGTTTATTAAATTTCTGAAAGGGGAACTTGAATTGCCACAATATATTTTAAATGGGTTTTTAACATCTTACAGGAAGGGTATAGATCTTCCATGGTGCCCATACGATGATATTCAGTTAATTCCACAAAAAATTAATAATATTAAAGAACAATTTAATACATGTGATACATACATATTTGAGATTTGTTCTTTAAAATTATGTAGAAAAGATAACTACGAAGTACATCTTGAACATACAAAAGATTATACATTATCAATACAGACATCTGAAGATTTGTATAATGATATCTATGAATTAATTAAACTTATTCCACCAAATAAACATATTATTTTTCAATGTCATTTTAGACCTAATATTATTTATAATGATAATACAAAAACTTTAGATAAAAGAGAGGTTATATATAATACAATTGTAAAATTTATTAATGAAAATAAATATACGTATCCTAATATCAATATTTATGATCCTTCTACTATAACTCCTGAATATTTTGAGGATACTGATCATTTTTATGAGGCTGGATATACACAATCATTTGTAGAATTACATGATTTGATATATAAAGATTAAATATATAGGATATACATATAAAATAAATATGAACATTGGCAATTATATCTTAAAAACTTATTGTAGGTTTTGTAAAAACCCTGTAACTAAATGGTTTGATTTTCCAGGATTATACCCACTTGCAGGTGGGTTTCTAACAAATGAGGACTTTAAAGATGAGAAAGTCTTCCCTCTAGGATTATCTTATTGTAAATTGTGTTATATATTTCAATGTGACCAGGTTATTAATGATGATGTACTTTTTAAAAACGGTTATTATTATTATTCATCTATGATACCATTTCTTGTAACGCATTTTACAGAATATGCCACCTTTATTAAAGATACATATTATGACCCTATAAATAAGAAAACAATTCTTGAAATGGGTTGTAATGATGGTGTTCTCTTAAGGAAATTAAAAGATAATGGATTTAATGTAATTGGAGTAGATCCATCACATACTGTAAAACAATTACAAGATGATGGTTTCATTATTTATAATACATATTTTAATGAAACTACCGCTAATATAATTCGGAATAAACATGGAAAAGTTGATATATTATTATCTTCGAATAGTTTTGCACATATTGATGATATGGATACTATATTGCGTGGTATTAAAAATATATTAATTGATGATGGATTATTAATCATAGAAGTTCATAATTCGGATAATATTATATTTAATCTAAATTTTGATTTTATATATCACGAACATATGACATATTATACCAAAAAAAGTTTTTCAAAAATATTTGAAAACTACAATATGTCTGTTGAGAAAATAGAAGATATAAATGTTCATGGAGGTTCTATGCGTGTATTTATTCGCAATAATAAGACTTCAAATTATATTATAACTAATTATAACTTTGAAAATTATTTGACAAATTTTCAAATAAAATTATTTCAATGGAAACATGATTTTTTAAATATATTTAATACTCTCAAAACTAATAATAAAATTTGGGGATATGGAGCAAGTGGACGTGCAAATATATTACTTGCCTTTTTAGGAATTACATTAGATGGTATTGTGGATGATGCAAAAAGTAAGATAGGTTCTTATATGCCTGTGAACCATCTATCTATACAAGATCCTATTCAATTATATATTTCAAAACCGGAATATATACTTATTTTATCATGGCCTTACAGTGAGTCTATAATGAAAAATCATTCTTCATTTACAGGTAAATTTATTATACCTTTGCCACACATGATGGTAATATAAAGGAATTAAATACATACAATATTATGGAAGCTAAGAATATATTAATTATTGGTGGAACAGGCTCTCTCGGAACAAAACTTGTTACAAAATTCATCAAACATAATAAAATAATGAACATCTCAAGAGATGAAGAAAAACAATGGAAATTGTATAATAGTGTATCATCATATGTACACAATTTACAACAGGTTATTGGTGATATTTTTAATTATGATGAACTTCGTGGAAAAATTTATAAATTTAACCCTCATATTATAATATTTACAGCTGCTTTGAAACATATTGATATATGTGAGAAACAAATCTATATGTGCGTTAGAATAAACTATGAAGCAATATCCAAAATGATTAATGATATAGAAATAAATACATCAAACTATTCTAATTTAGAATCATTCATATTTGTATCAACTGATAAAGCATGTATGCCTATTACAGTATATGGTCAATCAAAAGCTATTACTGAAAAATTAATACAAACTACAAAGATTGCCAACATAAAATTTACAGTTGTTAGATATGGCAATGTATTGAATTCTAGTGGTTCTATTCTACCACTACTTCATAATATTGGGAAAGATGTATCCAAACAACATTTCATGTTAACTGATAAAAATATGACACGATTTATTATTACATTAGATGACAGTGTTAATTTAATTGAATATGCTATTACATACGCAGAATCAAATGAAATTATTGTTCCATATTTAAAATCCTGTAAAATTTCAGATCTATGTAATATATTTTCTAAAATATATAATAAACCGGTTATTATTGGTCAATTGCGTTGTATTGAAAAATACCATGAAGATCTAATATCACAGTATGAGTCAAATTTTACATATAAAATAAATGATAATTATATACATATATCATCTAAAAAACAAGATATTAGTATGAATGAACTGCCATTTTCAAGTAATAATTCAATAATTACTATGGAAGAACTTGAAGCCTATTTAAAAACAAAAAAATATATATGATATGCAACATTATCTAACATTAATATTAATTATTGATCATACACCTTCACTCAATCCAAGTGATCCTTCTAATAAAATATATTTTGAATTTAAAGGCTCTTGGAGAAAATATATGAATAGTGATCCTAATATTCTTGCTTTATTTATATGTATTGATGAATCTCTTCAAATTGGGGAATATAGATTACAACCAGAAATTAATACAATTTATGTTCATGGGAAAGATTCTTTACAACTTGGTATTTTACAAAAAACATTATATTCATTAAAATATTTAAAAAATCATTACACCTTTGATTTTATTTTAAGAACAAACCTTTCATGTTTTTTTGACTTTCATAAGTTAAAAAAACATATTTTAGATCAACCTAAAAATAATATATTCGCTGGATATATTATTTTTAATTCAATGATTAATGGAGGTATGCAATTGATATCGTCAAATTTGGTTGATAAAATTGTATATAATATTGATAATATAATTAATTCATATACTGGAAGTGAAGATGCTGCTATTTCTAATTTTGTAAATAATATTTCTCCAATGCGACAAATAACAAATATGTTCTATTTTACAAATAATACTGCACCTCCATATTATTCTGAATTTACTACAGTTGATGACTTAGATTTAATAATTAATAGATCAGATGTTGAAGATTATTTTTATTATAGAGTTAAAGATGCTAATAATAAATTAGATAGATCTGATGATTTACTTGTACATGATAGATTATATAATTATTATTACAATCACCATTAATAATATCATACTATTTAGTATATATATTAAGATTTAATTTATATTCTGGATATACTCCCTTACAAGAGTATCATATAAAAAATTTATCAAGTTTTTTAGAATGAATATGTAAAATATATATAGGGTATCTTATATTTTTATCAAAATAATTTATATAATATCTTTTATAATTATTAGTTTCTTCTTGTATATCGTATTGAAAATTATCACAATGAATTATAGCATTTGAGTTTGAAAACATAAAAGGTTTCGATTCACCATTTCTAGGATCAATTCCACCTAACCATTGTCCATATTGAGCAGGATCAAATATTCCTCCAAATTCATTTATTCTATTTGAAATAAATTGTAAATCTTTCTCAGAGATATTATCATCTATAGGAGGTATTGATGGCAAAAATTTACAATTCTCCGAATGTGTAATAAAAAATTTACTACCCAGTACCATTTCATTTGCTCCAGAATTATTTGTAACTAAAAACAATAAAAAATTATGTAATATTTCTAAAGTATTACAATAAAATATTCCAAATGTATTTTCTTCTCTAGATAATGCAGTGGAACTTATTCCATGTACAGTTTCCCTAAATGTATTAATTATGTTATTAATAGAGAAATATACCATATTATCATTTTCTAAATGGATAAATTCATCAATATTATTTTGAGTACAGAAATCATATAATACAAAAAGGCGCTCCGTTGTATATCTCCAAAATCCATTTCTAAATTCCATATCAAGTTTTGAATTATTTACAAAATGAGTTCGTATATCGGATACACTTATCTCTTCTAAAGAAATATATGATACATTTGTACAGGTAATATTCTCTTTATATTTACTTAATGCTATAAAATAAATAATATTATAAGGATTCCACTTCCTACATTGTTCTAAAGCAATATTCACATATTCTGGAAAATATTCATTACCAATATGAATAAATATAAATGGAACAGTTGCCATGATGTACGATTGTTCTTTTTAAGTTATATTTACAATATTTAAATAGTATTCAATATTAAAATAAAGTAATATTTATGGATATCGTTATCCCATTTCATATTAAAGATATTGACATTCTTCCTTATTGTGTATTAGGAACTAATAATATTATACATAAAAGAAATGTATACATTATATCTAACGAAGATCCGCATATTGAAAATACCATTTTTATACACGAAAATACATTTCCATTTACAAAAATTGATATTATTGCTATATGGGGCGATATCATTTCTAATAGAGTTGGCTGGTATTACCAGCAATTATTAAAATTATATGCATATAAAGTTATCCCAGAATTGTCGGATAAATTCTTAATCCTTGATTCAGATACTATATTTATAAATCCTATAGAACTTATTAGTATTAATATCCCATTATATGGATATGGCAGAGAATATCATATTCCATATTTTACACATATCAAAAAAATTATACCTGAATTAACAAAACAAATAGAAGATAAATCAGGTATATGTCATCATATGATATTTGATAAAAAAATTCTAGACGAACTATTTTATATTGTTGAAGAAAAACATAATAATATATTTTGGAAAATTCTAATAATTAATTTGGATAAAGATCATCTTATTTTTTCTGGAATGTCAGAATATGAACTATATTTTAATTATATGTTACAAAATCATCCTGATAAAATACTATTACATAATATTCATTGGACAAATTCTAGAGATATTCCAAATAACACATCTATGACTACTATAGAACTTATAGAGCATGTAAAACCATACTTTCATTATATATCAGTTCATACATATATATCATAGTTTAAAGTGTTTTTATATTATATTATATTATAATGAATGGATTTATTTATCGAGGCAGCAGAGGCCGTTTTGGAAATCATATATTTAGATTCTTAGCATCCAAATTATTTTGTATTCTCTATAATTGTGAATTAAGTGAGTATCTCCCCCCTTACAGAGTTGATATAACAGATGATATATTTTGTGAATGGATGAAACATATTTTTGATAATAAATTAATACAATTTCCTATAAATAATTTTGAATTTTCTGGATACTACCAACATGATCTTATTTATAGAAAATTTAAACAAGAAATTATTAATCACATTAATGATAATAAAGACCAACATATGTCATTTAATAATACTGAAGTAAATTTTATAAATGGTGCTATCTTAGATATTCCTCATAGCAAAATTGATATAAAATTAGGAGACTTGATAGGCATTCCTCCAGTGTTACCTTTTAATTATACGACTGCTATACATTTAAGAATAGAAGATTTTCTCCAAATTGGATTAGCTATGAATCCAAAATCTATTGATATAATTCTTACTAAATGTGAGCCGCCTTTCTTATTTATACACAAACCTATTTGTAATGATCTAGATGAAAAATATATATATATATTTAAAAAAAAATATCCTGATGCTTTCTTTTTTGACGGCTCTTTACTAGAATGTTATAATATTCTTAGAACTTCTAAAACTCTTATATGTAGCCAATCTACATTAAGTTGGATAGCTGCATTATTTAATGATACACATGATAAAATCTATATGCCAAAACAAAAGGATAATATTATTCATCAATCATTTCAATATCCTAGTGACAAAACAGAATTATATGAATATGAATATATATCTCCAGATAATATAAAAAATATTTGAGGGTTAAAGATTATATATAAGACATATACATACATATACATATGTCTTATAAATGGGCATATAAATATATTACTAAAGATATTAAATTAATTTTTGAGGTTGGTTCACGAGATTGTCTTGATGCTATTGAACTTAATAAACATTTTAACTGTAAAGTTGTAGCATTTGAATGTAATCCAGATGGAATTAGTGAGTGTATTAATAATATTAATGATAGAAATATTACAACTAATTCTGTTATATTAGTACAAAAAGCAGTAACAGACTGTGACGGCACTATTACATTCCGCCCATTTATCAAAGAAAAATATAATAATATTGGAGCTAGTTCTTTATTTGAAATAGATTTTATTTCTACTAGAGATAAATCAGATCCAGACTATGGTATAACAGATATACAAAAATGTATTACTGTTAATTGTATACGTTTAGATACTTTTATAGACAATATATCTATAATAACCCCTGATTTATTATGTATGGATGTTCAGGAAAGTGAATTACTTGTATTACTTGGTCTTGGAAATAAAATACAATATATTTCTTATATTGTAACAGAAGCGTCATCTGTTAATACATATAAAAATGGATGTACATTTAATGACATACATACTTATCTAATTAATAATAATTTTGAATTTATTGCGACAAACTCAGGAACATCTTTGCCAGAACTTGTTAATACATTTAGTTTTTTTGATTGTATTTACAAGAACAGAAATTTATAATCTTATTTTTATAATACTGAAGAGATAACTTATATTTAACTTCATCTGTAAATAAATTAGTATTATAGAAAGAATCTAATTTTTCTAAATTTAGATCATCCCATATATCAAGAAGAACGCATGGATAATTTTTTTGAACTTGTAATGTAAAAATATTTTTCAACATGACTGGTATTGTTCCACAATACAAAACATCCCAAATACGATGTGAATCAATCCCATTTCCTTCTGGACATATAGCAAATTTATGAAGCGATATAATTTGTAAATAATTTTCATATGGTACAGATTGTAAAAAGTTAAGACCTTTCCCTAATAGTGTATTTTTACATAATTCTCTAGCAGCCTTATTTGTATTAACTTCAAAATTAAAATATACAAGTTCTACCTTCTCAGTATTAAATAAACCATTTTCTTTTATCTTATTCATATCACCATGTTTCCACATAGAATTTGCAATTCCAATTGGAAGAATAGATATTTTTGGATGCTCAATACATAGATTTTGTGTAAACCAATGAATTAATAAAGGATATTCAGCAATTTGAATATGCTTCTCAACAATATTTTCATCACAATTATGTGTAATAAGTATAAAATTATTCTTAAATCTGGGAAAATACTTAAAAAGTTCTTCCACGCTAAAGGTAAATGTATAAATTAATTTTGGATTGTCATACTCCTCAGGAATATTCTCAAAATATAAATGTTTTTCTTTTTTTGCACCCATTATTGGATTCCATTCAAGATCCTCTTTCTTTCCAATAAAAATATCTGCTAAATCTTGGAATTTTTCACCTGAGAATAATTCAATATTCATTCTATAATATAAAATAATATAATTTTAAACTGGTAACATAATTAATCATTATAAAAATAAAGAAGATAAATCTTTTGTGCCAAAGCAATTGAAGTTATCGAATCCGAATATGCCATGAAAGTTGTACGAGACCACCATACATATATAAATCGTCTCGAAAGTATTCAATTTATTTTCAGACTTAAACAATAGCATAGACTAGAAAATCAAATGGATACATATGTTTCCATAGTTATTCCAGTATATAACGGTTATGAATTCTTTGATGAATGTATTAACTCAATTTTAAATGAAACTCATACTTCCTGGGAACTATTAATTGGTGTAAATGGGTATGGAGATGATTCAAATCCTATTTTTAGAATGCTTCAAGAAAAAATAGAAATGTTAAAAGACCAAAGAATATACATATATAATTTTAGTGATATTAAAGGCGCTCCTGATACTATTAATAAATTAGTTTCACTTGCTAAATATGATTGGATAGCACATTTAGATATTGATGACAAATGGGAACCTTTGAAACTTGAAATCCAAACCGAATTAATAAATAATGAATGTAAAGATTTTTCTATATTAGGAACAGCGTGTATATATTTTGGTGACTTACAAGGTTGTTCTCCAGTTCTTGAAAATGGTGAATTAGATTTGAAAACATTTATTTCAAAAGGGAACCAACTTATTCATTCATCAATTCTTATTAAGAAGGAATTTGCGCATTATACAGATGAATTTGTTTGTTATGATTTAGATTGTTGGCTACGTTGTTTGATAGCAGGCGCTCGCATTTTTAACTTAGGGTATGGTTTGACATATCATAGAATTCATAAACAATCTTTCTTTAATGCTAGTAATAAACAAAACCCTGATAAAGTATTTGAAAAATATGTTGGAAATACACCTGAATGGCAGCATAAATTATTATTATCTACAATATATCAATGCTAAAAACTAACTATAACTATAGTAGATGAGTGCCCCTACAGTTGCGGTACTCCTTAGCGAAGCTACATTATCGCTGTATCCAATCCTTATAAAGAATGTGGATACAGATCTCGCAACACAGTTATTCTTTCGCCTCGGAACCTATTCTGCCCTTACAGGTGTGCTTGCGGATAGGACCGATATTGCTGCAACATGGGGCTCTATGAATGGCGTCTTAACAAGTCTCATATATGGCTTAATGAACTTGGTTCATATCGGCTCAAGTTATATCGGTTTTCGCGATCTTCCTGCCGGCACGGCGATGTCTATCTTCTATATTTATCCTATTTTCAATGTACTCGCAGGTGTACTCTTTCTTGGTGAAAAGTTCAATACTGTATTGTTGCCATTCTTCGCCGCTGCGCTGCTCGGCGTGTATCTTGTGGCGACTTCTGGCGACGAGTCTGAGATAGAGTCGTCAAGCCAAGGCTTGAAGGATGTGAAGGATAAAAAAGACACAAAGCCGTCAAATACTGTACGTGGAGTTGTTGCCGTCTTAATTGCTGCCCTTACAGAGACTTTGATCTTTGTTGTTGCGAAGATTGCTCCTGGCTCTTCCAATGCGCTCTATCCCATGCTCCAACTCTATGTAGGGGCTTTCTTTTTGCTTTGTGGGGGGTTGGTCGGTGTACAGAAGATGCCTGATTTTAAGGCGGCAACTGTGGCTCCTCTTGTGTTATTCAACGTGTTTATTGGATTTGTTGGATACTTGATGCGCTTCTACGCGATTCCTTTGCTACCCACGTCTGTATTTAGTATCTTATCCTTTGTTGGTGTTATTACTGCCTATGGATGGGGTAAATTATTCGCAGATGAAACTCCTGGACTGCGCGCTCTCCTCGGTTCATTACTCATTACTGGTTCCATTGGAGGTGTCCAGTTCTTGCGCGGCTAGACGCCGCCTTTCTGCTGCTGCCGCCATCATCTGACGACGCGCCTCCCTGCCTGGATGTTGTGTAGTGTTTGATAAATCTTGGAGAATATTACCATGTACTTCTGGAAATAATGAGGGAATTAACATTGTAGGTGTCCCAGGAATTGGTGTTGGTGGACGCCCTGACGGCTGTGAAGGGTCCCACAAAGGCTCTGTTATTAAGTCAGGACTTTCTACTTCTTCACTACCGTCTAGGACACTTTCTAGGAGATCAAGTTCAACTTCATCTCTCAAAAGCACAACCTGTGCTGGCTCTGTCTTCTCAACATATACAGTTACAAGTGTATTTCCTAATTGCCTTAGAGGGATTTGTATCTCAGTTCCCTCCTGAAGAACATTGAAATTCTTCAGATGCTCCTCAATCTCTGCGCGGCCGTCAATCTCATTTATCAGGGCGTCAATTGGTCGCAAGCTGATCTTCGTCGCTCTTGGGGGAGGAGTTGTAAGACGCTGCCACAGAATATGACCAGCCTCCACAATATTCAGAGCCTGTAGAATCCATGTTGGAGCATAGATCGCCTCTGTCTCATATTCCCTGTGAGGGCCGCCTACATTTACTACAATTGATTTCCCTGATAGAGGGTTTGTAATTGAGACTAGAAACACTTTATTATCATCTGTCGCCTGCTGCTCATCTGTATAGTCCGAAAGGAATTCCCTTGTAAAGTGTATGTTATGGACGAATACACGATCATATAGATCCGCATTCGGTTCGACAAATGTTTCTTGGCAGAAGACAAACGGATAGACTATTCCTTGATTGGGCTGCTGTTGTGATTGAGTATTATGCGGTAGCTGCTCAGGGGCTGGTGGTGGTAGAGTCGCTGCGACTGCTACTCCAGGGCATGTAGCACTCCTCCGATTATGCCCCTCCTGGCCACAGCGAGAACATGTTACCATTTCTTATGTGACATTTTTTCTTCTTAAATAATAGGTTCAATTTTTGCTTTTAGCAAAAATAGTCAAGAGCCTAAGGCACTTAGACAATTTTTCTATAATGGCGTCTACTTCAGCATCTGCCGCAGCAACAACAGCAACAATCTCTATCAGGGAAACATCTGATACACGAATTATACCACGTTCCAAGTTTGAAAGAGAGTTCTTGTCACTCCTACGAGGATTAACAACTCAACAACAAAATGTAATATCTACTCGTTATCTGAATGTTGTTTCACAATACAAGAGTCGTTCTAGATGTTATGACTTCTCTTTTCATACAGGTCGTCTAATTGTAAATGTTAGTTCTGCGTTAGTGCCTGCTTTTTTAAGCATTCAATATGGCTCCCAAGATACAAATGTAGACTGTACTTATCATATTCCTATGATATTTTGGGTGACTTGGGTTCTTTCCCTTACAGTGACTGTTCTAAACGGACTTCTAGGACTTTATCGTGTAGAGAAGAAATACTATCTTCTCCATATTATTCTCGCACAACTATTGGCAGAAGGATTTCAATACGCAGAGTTATCTGGGCGCTACAGTGGGTTTCTAGCAGCTGGGCCGACTCATGATAATCAGTTTGTATTCTTTGTTCACGCTATAGAGCGAATTGTTATGCGTGAAACCGACATTGAGTATTTTCGCTTATATGATAACAATAACAATTTGAATATTCAGAATACTCCTGGAGGAGGCGGTGGCGGTGGTGGTGGAGGCCCTCCTCATGCTGGTTCATTGGCACATGCTGGTACCGCACTTTATCATCCAACCCCTGCTACACCTATTCATCCAGTAGATGATGTCTGAGAGTGTACTATTTTTGTGAACTAATAGTAGTGGCGGTGTAGATGTCTACCGCAGATCATATACAATGTCAATGCTCTCCGCGTTGCCGGCACCCAGTCGTATCTGGCTCACCCTTCTGTCGCCAGCACTTACTAAAAGGTTGTAACCGCAAGAGTCCCCTTAGCGGCTCAGAGCCTGAATATAATCCTGATAAATATAATAATAACAAGTCTATACGACATTCACACAACTGTTTTGCCTATGCGTTTGGGGTAATTGACGATGAACAGACAGCACGTTGTGAAAATACAGAAAATTGTAATGTCCCATTCCATGGACCAGGTATTAAAAGCGGTTTCGGTCGCCTTCGCGGTGAAGACGGTAAAACATGCTCCGATACAATGGCGCGTACTCTTGCTGATTCGGATGGAGGCTATCCCATCGGTTTCACTGGGAAATGTAAGCGCGGCTTTTCTAAGATCGCAACAGTTGTAGATCCTGCTGCGGATTTCCATTACTATCGCCAAGATACGAATGGAATGTGGTCTCACAAACCTGGCGCAATGCCTGTGACAAATAAAGACAGTGTTGGAAATCCAATTTATGATCCGGCACTCGCTGGGAGATATTATCCCTCAGAGAAGAACGGAGACGTGTATGATCATGAACTCAACTATACTGGTTTCTGCGGATACTACTGTATTCCTAGATCTAAGCCCCTTACAATTGCATCTGGTGGATCTAGAGGCTCTGGCGCTGGTGCTGCCGCTCGCGCAACCACTCGGAAGCGTATTCACTCAAAACGAAAGACTCGGAAGCGTCATCATCGCCATCACCACCGCTCATCAAAACACTAAGCGCCTCAATCGCATCTAACCGTTTCGTTGGACTTGCCTCCGTTAGTCCCTTCATAACTTTTTCAAGAACCACTTTGTGTTTTGAATAAGACTTGTTCGCCTCAAACTCCTTGAAAAACATAAATCCCCTTACAAGGGATATTAGTAAAACACCTATGGACCACGCATCATATTGTGGCCAATATGTCTTGAAGAACGCAACCGGATCATTTTCACCAAGTGAACGCGAACTCTGCTGAAATATTTCCAGGTCTGTTGCCGCCTTCTGCTGAGTTGTCCCTACAACAGTCTGAATATCTTTAAAGATCTTTTTCTGTTGTATGATTTCCGTTGGTGTATCCTCGTCTTCAACTCCTGCGTACTTCGCCCACAAGAGCGAGAACTCTGGAGGCTCCTGATTATATTGAAAATCTGGTTGATGCGCCACAAACGGTATGAGATCCTTTGTCAACTGATTCGGCAAGACCGCCATACCAAAATCAATGAGTCTCGGAACCTGGTACTCATCAAGAAGAACATTTCCACTATGTAAATCTGTATGTATAACCCCTGACAGAAGGAGTAGAGCACCCCCTTCTAGAAGATGCTTTGTAAATGCGAAAAAATCAAAGCGGTCCACGCGGAATGAGGACATACTGAGAGCCTTGCCACCAAATGCCATTGAGATCTGCTTGTACGATGTGAGACGTTTCCCAGTAATTGCGCTACATTCTGCGAGTTCAGGCTCCGTTTGCGCCGAGCGCACATCTGGCTGACAAATCTCCTCTGTAAGGATGAAGTAGTTTGCCGCTAGAGGGTTTGCTTTGAGATATTCTGTGATTCGCGATTCCCAATACGCATCAAAATCCGTTGTGACTTTTCCAACGCGCCGTTCAACTATATTTTTTGTAGCAATTGGCTTCCCTCGGCATTTAAGAGGTGGGCTGAAAGCACATCCATATACACCTTCTCCCAATAATGCTCCACCTTGGGTTTTCTTGCGGTCTTCAGACAGAGACATCCTATTAGGGAGTGTTACGTTTTCTACACAATTTCGTTAGCGCACATTATTAGAGAATGGTTGTTGACGCTGGCTTTGGTGCTGGCACAATCAGTTGGAGTCGTACTGCTCTTATACTAGGTGTAGCACTTATACTTATAACAATTACACTAGAACTTGTGGCTCCTGAGATAATTCATGAGGGGTTTGCGAATGCTCTTGTACCTGTTATAGATAAGGGGTATTTCGGTAAATTTATCCCTCGTAGAGGTGATATTGGGCCAGGCGCAGAGGAGGGGGCTTATATTACAGATACGAGATACTTTCATGATTATGCGGATGTACAGCGTGTTGGTGTGAACCATGACTGGTGTCGCATGGTTGTTCCAAAGGATGGTGGCGGTGGTGGTGGTGGCAGTGACAACAAATTCTTCGCATGCGCACTCGCTGGAACAGAGAATTTGAACAGTTTATCCTTCAGAACTGGCACTGGCGAACCATGGAGCCGCGATGACTACATGCGAGACACAACCGGCTCTGGGCGCGCAGATTATTGCCGCATTGTGAAGATTGATTCGGAAACATTTGAAACTCGTTGTAGCATTGCTGGAGATTTCAAGTTTGGTCCGAAACTCCAACACGATACAGCACCTCCTAAAAAGATTCAGACAATGCTTTCATTCTATGACGGTATTCTTTTCTGGCTACGTTTCCGCGATGATATGGTTGATTATGCCCAGAATCTTGAATTATCAAAAGCAGGAGGGTTACATATTGAGGAAGCGGATCCAAACCCTGCTCGCGCACGTACACTTGTGTTCAATGGAGTTGATCAATTCTTACGTGTAGGGGATGGGAAGACCCTTGAGTTCGGTGATAAAATTATGCTTCGTACAATGCGAGCCTTCTCTTTCTGGGTCTATTTTGAAGAATTTACAAATAATGCTTGTATCTTTGATTTTGGAAATGGATCGGCGAGAGACAATATTAAAATTGGTATTCTTGGACGAGGTAATCCAAATATTTCTGAGGGATCTGTTATCCGACCGGATCTATGCGGTAAAGGACAAAGTACAGTCCCTGATACACCGAGTGGCGCCCAACGAGTTGTTGAGACAACTCCTCAACGCCTTGTGGAAACTAGTTCTGCGAATGTGGAGGCATTTGATTGTCCCTTACCAGCCGTTTTACCTCGTGAATTTCCGAAAGAGAGACCTGGTGTTAATGCCCTCGCGACAGCAAAGCAAGCAGATCTATGTTATGAGATCTGGGACAGCCAACAAAGAAAAATGAGAATTGTTGTGAAAGGTGCTATTCCCTTACAGAAGTGGGTTCACGTTGTGGTGACTGCGGAAAGTAATGATTCCTTTCGCCCAGATATGTCTGTTTGGATTGACGGCAAAAAGCTGTTCTCGCAGCCGAGTGGATGGTTACCGCAGAATTCTGCGACGACGAATAATTATATTGGGAAGAGCAATTCATATAGTTTGTCGAGCCAGTTTGACAACGGACGCGATGAACTGTTTAAGGGGAGGATCTTTGATATGCGCGCATATAAGAGCATTATGAGTAAGAAGAAGATTGCAGATACCCATACTTGGGGCAAGGAGCTGCTTGGCCTTTAGGCTAAGTGCGACTAGCACACAAGAAGCTACTTGGCCTTTAGGCTAAGTGCGACTAGCACACAAGGAGCTACTTGGCCTTTAGGCTAAGTGCGACTAGCACACAAGAAGCTACTTGGCCTTTAGGGCTGGGGGGGGGCGACTAGCACACAAGGAGCTGCTTGGCCTTTAGGGCTTTAGCATTCTTGCCTCAGGATCATAAGGCATATCTATTTTTACAATTATATGAACAACATTATCCTCTGGGTGGTGCTGTTCAGATAGAACTTCATACTTTATATTTGCCACACCATTCAGCAGTCTATTATCACGATTTTCCACTTCATCATAATAAAGAGCTTTAATTACATCAATATTAGTATTCGGCCATATACGTGTATTTTCTGGACCATTTATTTTCTTAAATAACTTATCATCTCCAAGTATTTCAAAATTAGTTCGGTCAATTGTATAGCCAGTTACTTGAAGTCGCGCCATCATGCACACATCCTCTAGTCCCCACCCCCAATAATTATTTGGATAACCATTTGAATCTTGTATAGCCTTCTCTGTTAAGAATAACATACCTCCTACACATGTATGAACTCCATAAGGGTGATAGACACTATTTCTATCTTGTAGGGTATATATACATTCTTCACTTATAGGGATAAAATCAACATCATGAAAGCAGTAGGTTGTTGTATCTTGGGACTGATTCAGTATTTTCACTGCTTCTATAAAAGCGATATTTCTAATAGCGCCTCTATTAAATGGTCTATCATCATCGGATTGTTCGCATATTATTATTTTATAATGAATACCTTTATTATCTAGAAACCTTTTCATATGGGGAATAAATATATCTTTTTGTGCTTCGCGATCCCTATATGGGATTAAAATGACCAACATTATTATTATTGTATGTAATGTCTCTTTAGGATTGTAATAATGGTGTGGTGGTTGTAACTGCTGCGACTGCTCCTCCTACTGGCGCAACAAAGATCTGTGTATGTTCCACTTGCCCACAAATATCCGGAATATCAAAATTTGTAATTCCTTTGAAATTTTTCGCACACGCCTCTCGGATCTGTTTCGGAATCTTTGACGCTCCATCATTTGAAACCTGGTCAATTGCTGTGCGAATCATTTTCAGAAAACTCGCAGCATCCTTACGAGAATTGAAAGGGAGAATTATTTCGGCTTCCATCTGACGACGGATCTGCCCCCATTGTGCACAATAGATCTTATGAGCCTGTGCCGATTGTGCGTAGGCAAGTTTATCCTGTAAGACGTTTCCAAGAGATGATAAAACCGCAAGACCGCCAAAAAACCATGAGATCTGGAAGCCATATATTGATTGATTTCCTGTAATTATATTTGTTGTTCCTGCGAGGGCTGAAACTATTGTCATAGTAACAATAAAATGCTGTGATCTCGTACAATATTTATTATATGCTTCATTGTGCATCCATTCAAAACATTTTGCCTGATCACACCAATTCGCAAGGAGAGTATCTAGTTGTAGAGACCACTGAAGATGTGAATCATCTTGTTGTGTCGGCGCCTCTGACATTTCTATAAGGGTATAAAAAAAACCTAAACTATATAAATTATTCCTTAAAGGAGGTATGTCACAACAGTTACATTTTATCAGCCTAAATGATACGTTTATTCATGAAATCAAAAAACTATTTCCACAGTCAATAGCGGAAGTAGGACGTGTAGAGAATATACCAAGAGAAGGACATATCTTCATGAGTCCTGCGAACTGTCTCGGATTTATGGATGGTGGAATTGATCTGGCTTTGAGTCGCAATATTTTTCCAGGAATTGAAATTGAGCCAGTTGTAAAACGCGAGATCCGTGAATTAGGGCTTCTCACAAATTTGGGACGCCCCTATCTCCCAATCGGATCTGCGATTCTCATTCCTAGATCCAATTCTGGAATGATTTCTGCGCCAACTATGTTTCTCCCACACAATGTTTCAGAAACACGGAATGCATATTGGGCCGCTCTCGCAGCATTTCGTGTTTTTCGTAAATATTATGGAAGATCTATGGATCATACTCTAGTTTTAACAAGTCTCTGCTGCGGTTATGGAAAAATGGACGAGGCTCGTTCTGCTGCGCAGATCCGCGAAGCCTATGACGATTTCCTTAGTGGAAAAGTTCCTATAGATTCTTCTTCATCGCGAACAATTGTTCTTCAGCCTCTGGTAAATCATGAACAACCGAAGAATTTTGACAACCGTGAAATCCAGGAGTAGGTTGAGTGCGAATACTAAAAAATTGATCACACTATATCTCCTATATGGACTATATATCTGAATAGAATGGATCCAGTAGAACTTTATGAGAAGATTCATAAGAATTCTTATGCTCTAATTGATATGTCAAACTCTTATTATGATATATCAATTGCTACATACAAAGCATGGATTTCTCCAGAATCAACTAGTCTAGAAAAGGAGTTAGCAAAACGTTTAGTAAATTTAGTAAAGAGTTATATTCGTGGTGATATTGAAGATTCATATAGGGATACAAAACATAATGAAAATAGATTAGAATATGAAGATTATAAAAACCGAAAAGTAGAATATTTTAAAAAGATTTATAAAGAAAATTCACTTATCCAAGAAGCATTACTTCTTCTTTAATTCACATTTGTGATATTTAAACTAAACCCAACAGCAGTACATAAATCATTCCACAATTTTTCATATTCTTTCTCAAAAATTGAATTCATTTCCCTTACAGATAGGTCTGTATAAAATGACACACTCATCCTTTCTCCGAATTGTGGACCCCAAGTCCGATTGCCACGATCTTCCTAAGGTCCTCGCAACCGAATATAAATTTCCACTGGATCCATTCCAGAAGTGGGCTGTCGCCGCTATTTCACGTGATGAGAATGTACTTGTAACTGCGAAAACTGGTTCAGGAAAAACTCTTGTAGGGGAATATCAAATTGCGCATAGTCTCGCGAAGGGGGGTCGCGTCTTCTATACAACCCCTATCAAATCTTTGTCAAATCAGAAGTTTCATGATTTGAAGGTGATGTATCCAGGTCGTGTTGGAATTTTGACAGGCGATATTAAGTTCCAGCCTGATGCGGAGATTGTTGTCATGACCACAGAAATTCTGCGGAACCTCCTTTATAAGAAGGGGTCCTCTACTGAAAATGTTGGTCTAACTGCAGGCATGTCATTGGATGGTCTGGATGCTGTTGTATTTGATGAGGTCCACTACATTAATAACAAGGAGCGCGGAAAGGTCTGGGAGGAGACTTTGATTCTCCTGCCGCGAGAGATTAACCTTGTACTGCTTTCTGCTACAATTGCTGCTCCTGAAGAATTCGCATCATGGCTTGGAGACTTGAAGCAGAAACCGATTCACTTGATCTCCACTACATACCGCATTGTACCTCTTACGCATTATGTAATTGACTGGGCTGCTGCTGGCTCTGAGGCTCTACTTCCAGTTATGGACGAGAAGGAGCGCTTCTTCGATGCTACTTACAAGAAATGGCTCATTGCGCGCGATAAGCTTGTGGATGATCATGCGGATCACAAGCGTCGTGTGGCTGGTAGGGAAGTTGGTCAGGTGGTCGGTCCCAAGGAGGGCAAAGTGAAGCTGAAGAGTTTCACACATCAATTGAATGCCTGTGTGAAGCTGCTCTATGAGAAGGAGTTGCTTCCTGCGCTCTTCTTCGTATTCTCGCGCAAAGACTGTGAACGCTATGCTGCGCAAGTAGAAGGGTCCCTTGTAGATACTTCTGATGGAGCGGCTATTGAGCATATCTTTGACTTCCACTTGAGTCGCTACAAGACGCAGCTTCTAGGTTCTCAGCAGTATCATACCCTGCGCGCTCTGTTGGCTCGCGGCATTGCGTTCCATCACAGCGGCCTTCAGCCTATTCTGAAGGAGATCATTGAAATCCTCTTCGGAAAGGGGTTGGTGCGTGTAATGTTCTGTACTGAGACATTCGCTGTTGGAATTAACATGCCAACAAAGACTGTAGTGTTCTTGGATTATAAGAAGTATTGCGATCAGGTGGCAGGGCGGCGGATGCTCCAGACTGATGAATATATTCAGATGGCTGGACGAGCTGGTCGTCGCGGTAAGGATAAGCTCGGAACTGTTATTTATCTGCCGCGCGATGAGAGGGATGTTGCGTCTCTTGAGGAGGTTCGTCGCATGATGACAGGCGGTTCTGCGCGGATCTCCTCGCGTATGGACTTTGGATACGACTTCTTGTTGAAGGCATTTCAGACGACTCCTTCGTCTAGTGGTCAGACTTCGTCTAGAGGTCAGACTTCGTCTAGAGGTCAGACTTCCTGGAAGGAGATTCTCCGCGAATCCTACTGGTACAAGCAGCAGTTGGAGAGCCGCACACTTGTTGAGAAGGAACTTGAAGAACTGAGGGCGAAAAAAGCAGCACTATCCCTTACAGGGGATGATGAGGAGGGGTTGGCCAGCCTATTTGACAAGAAGAAGTTGTTGTCAATGGCGACGAAGGATCTGAAGGTTCGCCTCCAACGTGAGATTGGCGCATGGGAAAATACCCATATGGGGCCACGGTGGAAGAAGATTCTTGCGGAGTATCCTGCGTTGAAGGTGAAGTTGGCAGCGTGCTCTGAAGAGGTTGCTCAATATGGGGAAGGCTATGAGGATAGGCTTGTTGCGCCCTATGTGAAGTTTCTGGAGGTGATAGGATTTATGTCAGGGAATGCCCTTACAGAGAAGGGTATTTGTGCTACAGAGATTAATGAAGCGCATCCGATTCTCCTTACAGAGGTATATTTCAATGACAATCTGCGCCTCTTGTCGCCTGAAGATCTTGTTGGATTCCTCAGCATATTCGCAGGGGATGGCGCAGATGCTGAGAAGTCTCCTTCTCTTGAGAGCCTTCGTGTCTCTGGAGACCTTCGCACTGCTCTATGGGCCTTGAAATTCCTTACAAATGAGAATTGTCGGCTGGAGGCGAATTGCGGAATTCCTTTCAACAATTACTGGGACCTGAGCACATTTTGGGTTGAGATTGGCCTTGCTTGGGTAAGCGGCTGTGGCAGCGACCCTTCATGGGTAAGCGGCTGTGGCAGCGACCCTTCATGGGTAAGCGGCGGTGGCAGCGACCCTTCATGGGTAAGCGGAGGCGACCCTTCACAGGCAGCATCAGTCGCACAGATCTGCGCCGATTTTGACATCTATGAGGGAAATTTGTATAAGTTTGTAATGAGTCTTCACAATATGCTTGAGGAGTTGACATCTCTTGCGACTCTACGCTCAGATGTTTTGATGCTTGAGAAGTTGGCTGACGTTAAAAAACTGGTGATGCGCTCAGAAGGCCCAGGAGCGATGACTTGGGGGGAGAGTCTCTATTTGCGGCTCTAGATTGTAGTAGGCATAACTTCAAATACCATACGATTTTTCCATGCGACTTGATTCGCATCATAGAAGTAGCGTAGTTGAATTGTTTGGCCTTCTTCGTATTTCTCTTGGACTTCATGTAGGTTGTGGCGCACTTTCACAAAGCGTTTCCACAATGGTACATAGACCTTCATCTTTGCCTCGTTGAAGTCAAAGACGACCCCCTCAATTGTTCTACTGGTTTTATTGTTGTTGTTGGTGTTGGCATTGTGTTCGCCTTCTTGTAGAAGTCGCAAGAAGAAGTCTTCTCGTGAATGGTGTTTTGCCCCCTTCTGTAAGAGATTTTGCTGATCAACGAGTGGCTGTATATCGCTAGCCTCCTCCAGAATAATATTTTTAAAATCCATTTTAATAAAGAATTTCAGGAGCCTCTGGTTCACAATATCTACATAGCGGCGAATGGGACTTGTCGCATAACAATAATAATCAAGTCCAAGTGACATATGTGGAAGAATATTCTCACAATCTGTAAATACTGCTGCTTGATTTGCGAGTTCAGGACAAATCCTCTTATACTTCTCCATATCGTTGGCGACCGCCGCTTTTTGCCCACGAAAGATCCCTACCTTTTGTCGCTGAAGAACTTTGGCAACTTCGGTATTATAGAAGATCATAAATGTCTCAATCCACTTATGAGGGTCTTGTGCGTTGGCTTCTGTTATGCCTAGTGCGCGAGCCGCTCGGCGGATCATATTCACCACTTTAGGGTCACATTTTTCCGCAACGTTTTCATAAGTGAATGACTCCTTATTTTTAACAACTGTCTCTACGAATAATGATTCAATAAATGTATTATCAATAAACCGACAAATTAGACTGATACCAAGACGTTTCTTCCCTGGAAGAAGTGATAGATGGTCCTCTGAAAAGATTGGAGGAAGCATATTTCTCGGAGGAAGGAATTCACTATAGAGGCTCTGGCCAGTTCGTGCGGCATGAATATCTAGTTGACTTCCTGGGTCAATAGTCTCCGAAACATCTGAAATTGTGATACCGATACAGTATTCGCTGGTGCTGGTGTTGGTGCTGGTGCTGGGTTTAATTTCATACACAGTCAATACATCGTCAATATCCTTACAGCCAGCAGGGTCAATATTCAATGTATACTTATCTGTTAAATCTGTGCGGCCTTCCTGAAGGAGTTGATCTTCTGAGGCACTGTCATAAGCATCTCCCTTAAACATATAGGGTGAATGCTGCCAATAGAGAGCCTTCGCTTCTGCGAGAAAGTCTCCACAGAGACCAATTGTATTTACGAGTTGTCCCTTTGGAAACTTTTGCCCTACGTCCCAGGATTCGAACTTGATTAGGACGATTTTATTCGCCGTCTTATCTTTGGACCCTACAATGAATGGTGGATACGATTCATTGTAAGGAGTAAATAGATACTGTGGCGTGCCACGACTTGACATTCCATACATATATTTTGATTTTACATTGAGTACCCCTACAAGGAGTGGATGATCTGCTCTTTCAGTTGTAACATATTTTTCGCCATTATATTGAACTGTATCATTTGGAAGAACTCTGTCTGTCTGCGAAAGAGGAATTTCTCGTCCGTCAGTAGTCCAGAAGGTCTTATAATCCTTTGTGTTAATGTGCATTGATTGCTGTTGCAGCGGCTGCGACATTGTGTTGTTGTTTCGCGGCTGCTGCCAAGGAGAAAAGAGTTTCAAATTTTAGGGTTGGGGTAGGCATTTGTGTTGAGGTAGGCATTTGTGTTGAGGCCTGTGTTGAGGCCTGTGTTGAGGCCTGTGTTGAGGCCTGTGTTGATGCCTGCGATGACTGCTTTATCTGTAAAATCTTCTGAACAGCCGCAACAATGTCCGCATGCTGTTTTGACTGAATCGCCTTTGTAAGAGGAATTATATAATGCTCAAGACCAGCCGCAGCAGATAGAAGCGCCCCATCAATTGTTGGTGTAGAATCCTCCTGTAGTTCTAAGATCTTTGTACCAGGTTGACATAGCCATACATGTGGATATTTCCCCCAACTGATAAAGGCCTGGCAACCATTTAACTGTTCCGCAATTACTTGAGGAGCAGTATCATCCTCAATTACAAATAATTCAATATCTTTCTCTCGGCGTAGAAAATCAATAAGTGGAGCGGTATTGCTATCGCTATCACCACCGCTACCGCCGCGTAGAACTATCCTGTAAGGGAAAGGTGTCTCCGCGGTTTGACCTCTAAAAAGGAATTTTGAATATAGTCTCAGAATATCAATATCTTCTTTATAGATTGTTGTACGAGGTAATACATAGTAGTTATTTTTGGAGTATAGTTGAATACCATTGCCCCCATTGCTTATGGGATTCACAATAGGAAGATTCGGTTCACTCCATGTAAATAGTTGTAACCAGTCCAACTTTCCATCGTGTTTCGGCCCCCAAAATGCGCTACCTGGTCCTATCTTCTGACGAACTTGGAGAACTCGCGACAAATAATTAGTTAAATAATCCCCTCCATCTGTTGGCACAGCAATCGCTTTTGGGAATGGAATAGACGGTGTCATAATAGAATTTTTCTCCCTACCCCATATTGTTTTAGAAGTCTCTGTAGAATCTATATATATATTATTATAGCCGCTTACAAGACCAGATGTATGTTGGAAACTATTTTGAAGATCATAGATCTCCTCCTCTAGGGGAGGAATTTCTTCAAATGTTGTATATTTTCCCTTATAGAGCATTTGTAGAAAGATCGCCTTTTGCTTCGCTGTTAGAAACTTAGGATCTGGTGTAATTCCCTTATAGGTGAGTTTATGGGATGTGTTGGCTGAGGTTTGGAGTGTTTTAGGAATTGTGGTTTCAAAATCTTGGAGTTGCGTTGGATCTAGGTATAGGTAGGCTGGTTTTTCAATAATGTCTTTGGGATTATAAGTTCTAAAATTGGATTCATGGACGTGGTAACTCATAATTGTCTGGGAAGGATTCCCAACTAAGAACTTTTGGCGAAGCATCTCGTAGGCCACTGCGTTATCGCAGCCGCCTTTACCAAAAGGGAACTCAAATGCGGCGATAGCCTCTGGCTTGGCGGCCTTCACGGAATCGGATAGGACAACCCAGGAATCTTGGCTGTCAGGCCTTGGTCCGAAAATCTTTGCAGTTGTATTGGTTTCATCCCCCATCCGAATATCGTAACGAAGAAGTGCGAGGAACTTGTTTGCGAGATTTATGCCCCAGAGATGTCTTAGGGACTTATCGAAATAGATGTCGCTGTTTGCGAAGACGATTATTGTGTTTTTAGGGGCGGTTTCATAGATATATTTTAATACATCCGAATAATGGAGGCGGCGTCCGATACTTATTTGTTCAACTTTATCGGATGAGAGATGCGCCGCTGACCGCGTTGTAGATGAGGGGACCTCATTCAAAAGAACAATCTTATCAATAAATGGGTTATCAATATTTCGCTGTAAACAATATTGGATCTCCTTTCTCCTTTTAGAATTGTCTGGTTCATAATATTGCGTAATAAACCAGAGTTTTGGTTCTGAATCTACATACTTGATGCGAGTTTGTGCTTGGGCTTGAGTTTGTGTTTGTGCTTGGGCTTGGGCTAGCAATGGATTTGTAACAAGTACATTTGAGAATCGGAGAATTTGTGCTAGAATATTCACAATTGATTCTGGTGACCCATTAAATTCTACATCAATATGGGGGAACATAGATGAGATCTCTTCAATACACAGTATATTCATAGAATTCTTGCTCGCAAGTGGAAATCGCTCATCTAATAGTACACTTTTCGGAAGAAGCATGATCATATAATTACTAGCTTTTGGAGACGCTAGGAATTCAAATAAGTTGTGATCGCTTGGCTCCAGCAACGCAAGAAAAGTAGATTCGCAGCGTTTGGCGATCTGTAGATCTGTAACAATTGTATCAGATCTATAGCGGTTTACTTGGTCCTTATCATTTACCCATACAAGGGTTTTTCCATCTTTCCATATTTGTGCTCCAGTACGTAAAATACGAATTGGAGCGCCTGTTATAGGATGCTTGGCTTCTTGAACCATCTTCTCGCTCTATTCAAAATGGGTGTCCGCGGTTTAGGTTGGTGCTCTGTTCTTATAAGGGTGTCCATTGGATAAGAAACTTGTGAGTCCCCACTTCCATGCTAGATATCCTTCCAATTGTGGAGTATATCTATTATTTCCATAGTAATTACTATTAAATGCTAGATATTCTCCTATATCACCTATAAGATTTGTACCTAGACCAGTTCCTATACCAGATGATCCAATATATAATATAGTTAAGTTTGATTGAAGCGGTGTACCTGTACCTGTATATATATTTGGATTCACTCCTACTATATTACAGTTTACTAAATATAAGGTGTTATTTGTTGTATTATATGCCTCTATAATAATGTTTGAAGTATTACTGTAGGAAACTGCAATAGTATTATTATAAGTTCCTCCTTGAAATTTTTCTTGATAATTCATTGTTAGCGAAGTATTTACTATATTTACACTATTTAATGTATTTGAACTAACTAATGATGCAATATATTGTATAGTTGTTGCTGCTGGATTTCTCAATGAATTTACTAAGAAATAGGACGATTGTAGATTATTCATACTCGCTGGAAAACTTGTTGTAATTGACGACATAAATACATTTGAATCAAATCGAATTGTTTGGTTATTATTAATATTACTAGCGATTCTTGGCTGATTGGATAGTGTATTCTGTACAATATTTTGCCCTGGAATCCCTGACTTATCGCGAATTTGGGAAATATTACTTTGATTTGAGAATAACAAGGTACTTGTATCACTTCCATCAATCCATAACTTCAATCCTGGTACAATGCCTGGATTCCATTTTCGTAATACTCCTGGAACGCCAGCCATCTGTTACATAGGTACCCAAATATTCTGTGGAGCCCCTACATAGAAAAAAGTCCCTGTCGTATAATTAATTACAGAATATGTTATAGTATTTGACGTAGCAACTGTAATATTATTAGACCCAAGATTTTTAAGAACAAAAAAGTTGCCCTGACTCTGTCCTGTATAAGGATTTGCGTTTCCTGTAGGAGGTGTAACCCCTGGAGGAACAAATGTTATATTAGAAGGAGTTGAACAGAAAATATAGGATCCCATGTCATCATTGCTCAAATAGTAATTCAAGTTACTATTGAGTTTCGTATAATTTGATAATCCTTGTGACCACGTTGGGTTGACACCATCAATATAAATATTACACGTTGCTAAACTTGGTATGCGCAAATTATTCGCAGTTGCTGATGTAATTATAAAATTGGACGCTGTAAATGTATTCGCATATATATTACTCGCTATAAGGGTTTGTGTCGTAAATGAAGTACCTATTGATGTACTGAAAGTGGAAATATAAGCACCACTAATACCACCACTTCCTGAATTACTCGTCACTACAGTGCTCCAATATGTACCACCTTTTCCATCAGACAATAGAGCATAATTAGAATTTATAATAGCATTACTTGTTCCCCTTACATAAATTCGCCGAAGCGTAACTATATCTAAGTCAAGAGACCTTTGACTTGTTGCCATTCTACAAGTTAGTATAAAGTTAAGTTAGTCATTTTGCGTTCTTTTTAATCCTTATCCATTATGGTGTACAAAAATAGATATGCCAGGCGGCGGAGGACTTTTACAACTTGTTGCGAAAGGCAAACAAGATGTTTTCTTAACCGGAAATCCACAAATCAGTTGGTTCAAGATGGTCTATCGCAGATATACTAACTTCGCTATTGAATCACAACCTATGTACTTTGACGGCACCCCCAATTTTGGAAAACGAATTACCTGTACTGTCCCTCGTAGAGGTGATTTATTGGGGCCTGTCTTTCTGGAAGTTACACTACCGGCTTTAACATATTCTGACGGAA
>Ga0208872_1000527_pt1 | contig 27482 bp, 27 predicted proteins | sample CryBogCBH12Aug08_FD_185508 | JGI IMG/M metagenome (GOLD analysis project Ga0208872, IMG submission 185508) | Freshwater microbial communities from Crystal Bog, Wisconsin, USA - CBH12Aug08 (SPAdes) | ecosystem: Environmental > Aquatic > Freshwater > Lake | place: Crystal Bog, Wisconsin, USA...
AGAATGTTCTACACCAGAGCAGGCATCAAGTGCACGGCTTCGTATTTTCGAATACGAAGAGATTGATAACTATAATAAACTCTTGTATCTTGATACGGATATATTAATACAACAAGATTTGACACGGTTTTTTACATATAATATTGAAGATAAATTATACGCCGCTGCTGATGGATGTAGCATTTGGCATCAAACGCACGGCTCGTGGTTCTTTGATTTTGAAAAAATAGATAAATCTACACCAGGATTTAATGCGGGAGTTTTGCTATTTCAAAATACTCAAACGATGAAGACCTTATTTAGTAATATACTCTCGCATATGGTTGATGTTCGAACGAAGATGGGGCGAATGCCTCCAGCTTGGGAACAACCATTTATAAATTATAACGCAATTCACTCAAACATACATAGTTTTAACTACATGAATGATTCTGTTTGTTTAACGATGTATCCAGATGATAGTAAAGCAACATATATGCCACGAACACCAGCCTCACCGTCTACTAATACACAAATTATAGTACATCATTTTCTAAATTCATTCAAACTTCATTTTATGAAGATACACATAAATCATTTACTACAGTGTTGTGTAGATATGTCAGTCGCCCAGACTCCATCAATCGACAATATTATGTATAAACAATATACTTGGGAGAAGACTGGACGTATTATATTTCATAAAGACAATGTTATTATAACCACATGGGGTAGAGGCACATACAGCTTATTCAATAACTATGTAGTAAAAGCAACATGGAATAATTATAATCATATTTTAATATTTAATTCTACCTATGAAAAGTATACATCCATTCATTACAATAGTATCAAAATTCAAAATGGAGTCATAGATCGGTCGTTGAAAGATACGATTCCCAAAGAAGTCTCTATGGGAACGCGTAATCTAGTTTATTTTTGCGCTTTTCATAACAAAGGCTACCTCGATTTATTACGCATTCTATTATCAGGTGTAAAACTCTTTTCAACGATTGACAATATTGATTTTTTAGTTCTCACAGATGAAGAGTTTTTACCAACCGTGTCGGATATTTCGGTAAGTCTCGATATACCAATCAAAACACAGATCTTTAATTTTAAAACGCAACACGAAGCGGGATGCGCTCGCCTCTTTATTTTTAATTACAAAGATATTGATAATTATAATAAGATTTTATATCTTGATACAGATATTAGCGTTCAAAATGATATTTCACAAGTCTTTAATGTGCCTATAGAAGATAATGTATATGCCGTACAGGAGTATGATATAAATGGAGAAGGACACGGTGCATGGTTTTTCGATTTTAAGACAATGTCTCCATCTACGCCTGCCATAAACTCTGGTATACTATTATTTCAAAATACACAGAAAATACGGAAAATATTCTTTAACATCAACAAACATATCGCTAATCTGAAGGTAACCGGCTCACTTTTACCTAACTGTATGGACCAATCGTTCATTGTTTACCATTTATTCACCAATAAAGCAGTTGATAATCAACTTATGAAAAAGTATGCATATTTATCCGAACACAATCCTCCACCATTTCCGTCTGCGCCAACCGACCTCACATTCGTACATTTTGTATGGCCGATCGGAAATACATATCATAAAATGATGCGTATGATCGAACATAGCAAAAACACATTCAATAAATATACAACACTTAAATATAATCTAGAACCTTATCTACTAAAAGATATTCTGAATAAACAATATAAGTGGGGAACTGGGATAGGAACAATTCAGTTTACATATGAGAATGTATTAGTAACATCTTGGGGTTTAGGGGTTTATAAACAACTTGATAAACATACTGTAGAAGTATCATGGCGCGGACGCGATTATATTTTGAAAATGAATACATCCTTTACTTTATTCAACGGGTGGGATAAACAGTCACTTAATATAACACGGGGTGTGCTTGTTGAGGGGTAAAGGGTGGGGTCTTAGGCGGGGTCATCGGACTCCAAGAATCCAATGACATTTGGATATTTTATATCGTAAATGCTATAGAAAAATCGGCGAAGACCCCGAAAATACCCCGGCAGTGCCGCGATTTATTTTGGATTCCCTAGGTAGGACAATGAAACCTCAGCTGCCAGAATGCCTATGCGCGCTGTTGCCTGATGATGTCCTTGGTGTAATCAACTCGTTTGTGCCCCATTTACCTAAGCCCAAAAAACACAAGCGTAAGGGTTCAATAGACTCGACTGCCTCATCTGTATCGCTCTCGCCAAATGCGGAGCGGGATTTACGTATGATACAACGACGGGCTCTTAAGGGGATGGATCAGATGTTTATGCGAGACTTAGAGGATTTTGTATTATTCTAAACTATACGATGGATTCCATTGTTAAGTTTAATATCCTGCCAGTTTGGTCCATAACGTGTCACTATTACGGACCTCGTCCGCATTAAGCGCACAGAACCAATTGAACTCAAAGCGACGTACAAGTTGGTCGCCATCCCACGACATAAATATAGTATTGGGTAGAATTGCCGACTTAGGATCATTTTCATCATCGCTGAGACGCCCAAACAGATCCTCTAAATCACGGGGTCGTCCATCAGGCAGTCGACCGCCATCTGCCGCTCTTATAACCGACATACCTAGGCTCTTCTGGTGCTCCCATACGTAAAGCTCTTGACGACGGGCAACCGCCGCGGTCCACGCCTGTGGTCCACGTTGGAATAAGTCGTTAATTTCCTTTGCTGCGTACGTCCACGCCGCAGTATTTGGCACATTTGCCCAACCGACATAAGGAGCAGGTCCGGGTGCGACGGCGGTCGCAGTACTAACACGGGGCTCGTCGGGGTGCGTACCAAACATAGCACTATTTACATCCTTGATCGAAGGGTAAAAACTGGGTCCCAGACATAGTGTTGAATTAGCATCTATAACAAGACCTCCATGGACGTTACAGATATTCGCAATCACCCAGCGTCGCCATAAAGCCGGTGGCAAGCGTGTAACTTTTGTATCAACATTGGGAAATAGGGCAAGCACAGCATTACGACCAATCAGCGGCACAATATTAAAATCCTTACCTTGTGTGCGTCTGAGTGCTTCTAACGAAACCTGTAAGTAGCCGCGATTCGGCATAGTACTATTCCGCGCTCCAAAGTCCCACCAATGACGGGAATTTGTTTCTGCGTCGACAAACCAATAGAGTGTAGGCTTCTTTTTTAGCAACGATAAATCGTCTATATCGAGAAAATTATCCTGGACGATTAAATTTCGCTTATACAGTGATACTCCGACAACAACAAGGGTAAGGGCTGCCGCAATCGATATACTTACTGCGGGTGATAAAGTATTTCCACTCATGCGATTCTCTTACTGGGTTGCATGATTTTCTTTTTCTTCTTATTCCTTACAAGATGGCTTATACGATGGATGCCGGTCAATATATGAAATACAAAGTACGCTCTATGAGTACATTTACAAGCCGCAGCGGATGTACGGAGTCCGGACTTCGCACCTGGGCTCTCGGACAAGCCACAAATAGATTCTACACTCCTCCGTACAGTTCGCCCGCTGTATTACCCAATACAATTACCTATTCAAATCTTAATATATCAACGCAACAGGCAGGCAATTCGCTGCCATACAGTGAAACTCTTGGTACTACACGCATCGGTTACGGCGGGGACTATACTACACCTATACCACCGACGAATCCTTTAACAACATGCGCCTTTCTTGAAAGCCAAAGAGACTTTTATTTACCTCCCGTTGTCCAGGGCGGATTTCAGGTTCCTTACACTATACCAACGCCGTATAAATACGCAGGAAACCCGGCGCCCTATGCGCCCCCTCTTGCGTACTTATCAACTGGCGGAGCGTGTACCGAATTACCATCATTCCAGGGTACAAAGGCGACCGCTGCTATGGCAGTTGGCAATTGTTCGGCAGGTTGTGATATATCCGATTATTTTCCTTCAACAATTGTGCCTGGTGCGGGGGCGTATTAATTTCCTGCGTAAGAAATAGAAGATGGTCGGTTACGCCCCTATTACTTGGTCTGGTAATGCGTCCCTTATTCGGTCCCCGCCAGAGCAGGCTCCCCTATCTAGCCGTAATGCGTATACAACCTGGCCCGGCGGTGTTGACCCCACGGTCCCCCTTTACAATACAGATAACCAGAAGTTCGGTGGTGCCCGGCGCCGCCGCAATACGCGCAAGAGCCGCCGTGCCTCCCGCAAGTCTCGTCGTGCCACACGCAAGTCTCGCCGCAACAACCTCAAACGCAAGATGAACCGTAAGGGTCGTCGTGCCTCTCGCAAGAGCCGCCGTGCGTCCCGTCGCCGTCACCGTGGCGGCTACCAAACATGCTCACCAATTGATACCCTTGGCTCCCGCGCATCCATCCCAATGACGGCAAGCGTCTGCCCCGAAGGTTACTTCCAGGATAAGGGTCTCATTGCGTAAACACATTATTCGACAAAAAATATGGTATGTTTATCATAATTTTTGTTTTTTGTGATTTTTTAGGATTTTAGAATTTTAGGATGGGTTTGTGTATCTAATAGATCTTGAGGTCCATCGGCAGCGGAAGAACCTTCTTCTCATAATGCGTCTCAATCTCCTCCTGCGCCCGACGCTCCCGCTCAGTAATCAGATTGATAGAAGCACCCTTGCGACCAAATCGTCCCGACCGACCAATGCGGTGAATATAGTTCTCGCGCTGGAGCGGCAGCTCGTAATTAATCACGATAGAAATCTGCTGAACGTCAATACCGCGCGCTAGTAGGTCAGTCGAGATAAGTACACGGCACTTGCCACTGCGAAACTCCGACATACGAAACTTACGTTCCGAGACATCCATATCACCGTGAATATAGTTGAGGTCAAAGCCACGACGCTTCATCTGGTCTGCCAGCCACTCCGCCTTCTGGCGTGTATTGACAAAGATGGTCGCCTGCTGAATGCTGAGATGGTCGTAAAGGTCACAGAGCGTATCAAGCTTGTGGTCCTCGCGCGGCACCTCAACAAACCACTGCTTAATACCCTCCAGACTCACCTCCTCTGGCTCCAGAAGAATCTCGACGGGGTCACGAAGAATGCTCTTTGCCACCATAACAACATCCGGCGTCATTGTTGCCGAAAGAAGTGCTACCTGCGTTGATGCCGGCCAGCCCAGGCTCAGAATACAGTGAACCTGCTCCCGAAAGCGCGCCTCCAGCATCTGATCCGCCTCGTCCAACACAAGGACCTTGATAGTATTCGGCGACAGAACCTTGCGATTCAGCAGATCATAGAAACGACCAGGGGTAACAAGCAGCACGTGCGGGACGTGCGGAGGCTTCATCTTGGACTGCGAGATGACGTCAATATCTGAGTTCACCGGCGGTCCACCCGTCGCCGTATGTGTACGTAGACCAATATAAGTGCCGATGCCCTTTGCAACTGCCGCAGTCTGCTCGGCAAGCTCACGGGTCGGCGAAATCACCACCATCTGGACCTCATTCTTCGATGTGTCAATACGGCTGATGCCGCCAATAACGAAAGTGCCGGTCTTACCGGTACCTGATTGCGCCTGGGCGAGCAGGTCGTGCCCCGCCATCATCGGTACAATCGCCTTCTCTTGGACGGGGCTCGGCTTCTCAAAGCCGAACGAGTAGATACCGCGTAGAATTTCGTCATTGATACCCATATCATCGAAACTCTTGTACTCGTGCATAGTATACTTGTTTACGGGCGCCGGCGCCGATACATCTGGGGCAGCCGCGCCGGCGTCCTTGGGGACCGCAGGGTCCGTTGTAGGAGGGTAAGGAGGAGTAGCCGACCGGTCAAGGGCACCGGCAATCGTAGAAATGGAAGCAGAAACGGACGACATTGGGGATATGAAGGAAGAAAGGGCTTGTTGCTTTAGGTAAGAAGGTAAAGGAAGCCACGCACTTTGAGAATGTACCCGAAAGCCGTCAATTTTTTCAATCCTTATCCGGTAAAGTATCTAAATAATATTTTAAGCTATAGTTAGAATGGTTAAACGTCTAGTGTACTGTTGTGTATTCTACAATAAAGACTATTTCAAACTTCTAGGTCTATTACTCAAATCAATGATTGTATTTTCACGCCGCGATACATTCGATTTTCTAGTGATGACCCAGGAATCGTTTTTACCATATGTAAAAGAATTAGAAAACGAACTCAATATTAAACTCTCCACATTCTGTATTCCATGTGCGACAATATTTCAAGCAGCGTGCGCTCGACTTGCAATCTTTAACTATCCAATGATTCATGAATACACAAAAATTCTATATTTGGATACTGATATTATTATTAAGCAGGATATTACACCTATTTTAGATCTAGAAATTGAAGAGGTATTATATGCTATTGAGTCTGGAACAATTGAAAGTCCATCATTCGGCTCCTATTTCTTCGATTTTTCAACCATCGACAAATCAGTAAGTGGTTTAAATAGCGGAACATTACTCTTTAAAAATTGTGAAGCAATTCAATCACTCTTTTCTCGAATGTTGAGTCATATAGATGAATATACAAAGGCTGGATATCCAATGTTATATTGTATGGACCAACCTTTTATTAATTATCATGCCATCAAGGATAAACTTTATAATAATCAACTAATAAATCCATATGTAAGTCTATACGAAAATGTAGATACTGTTTCGAATTACGAAACCTCGTCCGTATGCCATTTTTCGTATCCTATTGGCAATTTCACTCATAAATACCATCGAATGGCGCAGTTCCTACGCAAACTCTTAACGGGAAATACCATTACAAATGATACAACAACGCTTGTCGGTAAAAAATATTCTTGGGGTCCGAAGGGATTTATCCACTTTAAAAAAGATCGACTTGTGACAACATGGTCCGAGAATGGTTTTTATACTTTTAAATCATTAAATCTTGTTGAAGCTGTCTGGAATAACCATTATCATACTTTATTATTTAATTCAGATTATACTCAATATATCTCTATTCGAACAAGTCCTATAGATTTTAGTATTGAGACCGGTGTTTTATTGTCAGACTCTTAAGGATATTCATAAGTTTGTGAAAGTAGATAATAGTCTTCAAGAAGATCCTCAAGATCGTCTCGATAGACACCATTTGGCGCACAGAAAGCCCTAACAAGACTACGCATATATTGCTCTTCAAAAGGAATGCGATCAAGAATATCTGCTCGTAAGAAATTACACGTTTGGTCGATACTTATATCGACATTTGCATACCGATTGAAAGGATTCTCGGGTTGATTCCGAGAATAGTGAATATTATCCATCAGCAAATGATAAATAATATTCGCTATAGAATGATGATCTTGCGAATCATCAAAGTCATGTACGAAAGCCTCGCCGATATCCATAAAGCGTTGGAGGGAATTATTGTGATTCATGGTGCGCCGTAAATGCTGTATAAACACAAAAGGATTATCAATTTTTTTCCGATATCTTACGGCGACGTACCGGTGTAGCGTGACGGTACCTTGACTTAATAGGACGAACAGATGTTGGCGATTCCGTTACCCATTGTACCAATTCTGCTTGAGGAAACCGAAACCTAGGAAAGGTAGTAGCAGTTGTATCGTGAATTCCTATAGCAAGTAAAACAGTAGGCACAAGTGTATGAGGTAATCCTAATACAGTTGCGACTCCATTCGGCGAAAATCCCTCCATAGGACAACTCGCAATTTTGAGCTCCGCTGCGGCAGCAAGCGCAAACCCTAATGCTAAATATGTCTGGTGCTTCGCCCACTGGACCGGATGACTATTACCCGCTAAAGAGCCACGCATCATACCATCTAACTGTGGACTGGGCTTGGTTTGTTCTATAAAATGATCCAAGTGCTCTTCCAAGTTATTCCGAGTACAAAATACAAGCAGATGAGTACACTGTATGATTTGCTGTTGTCCGTAACATACAGAAACAAGTGCCTTCTTGACATCCTCACTTGTTACAACATTTACTACATAAGGCTGTATGCCGTAACTACTCGGCGCATTAACAATTGCATTGAGAATCGGTTGAATATCGGGTATGGGATTCATTGGACTCGGTGACGCGAATCCTTTTTCTGCACGTCGCCATTCTAAATTCGCTAGAAAAGACATCGGCTCTTCTCGTGAACTTGTTTTTGATTCAGGTGGTTTTACGAAAAAATGATATATACCTGAATTTCAAACAAAATGGTAAGACATGGTTTTACCATCCGCATCGTTTAGACCTATTGCCAATACTACCAATACTACAAATATAAACGTAGTTGATAATAATTCTCCTATTATTATGTTTGGAATACCAGTTGTTATTATCCTCATTATAACGATTCCAGTCATTCTTATATTGATTTATCGGCATTACGCAGCAAAGCGTCCGTTATTACCTCAATTTAATGAGTCAGCGCACGTTACGAGGTCCACTCCGCAACAGGGCTCAGTGTAATACCTAAATTAGGACTATTGACAACTTCCTGGACAAGTTGATAATGGACCGATTTTACATACTCATAATTGCCCTTTTCATACTGGGTAGCAAAGACCGATGCTACTGTTGGGTCGGACGTCTCTTTGAACTCAAAGTACTTATCAAGCGTTGGAATTTTGAGAAGGTTGTCACGGGGTCCCTTAAAACCAGTCTTCATTGTGCCACCCTGAGTTTCGAACAAATGCTTAATAATATTGGCTGGAAACTTGGCAAGTAGGAATCGGCGGTTGTTGAATTCCGTCGTATAAGTATCTATTTTTTTCGCATTTTTAATACCAAACTTCTCTTCGAAGCTGTTTAGGACTGAGTTAGCGGCTGCGGCATCTGTGAGTTCATACGCGGTACAAATAAGACCACGACCGTTGTTAATATCTGCTTTAATGGCGTCTACAACGGGTCCGCGGCGAAAATAGAAGCCGGACTTGCCGTGAAAAATGGTAACATCCTTTGTCTTATCATAGACAATGCTGACAATGCCAGCGTCGCTATCCTTACGTAAATGGTGTTCGGGTGGGAGATCATTGACTGCCTGGTTCAGGGCACGCAGTGTCTCGGAGGCTAATGGTTCGCAAAAGATTGGCATCGTCCTTCTACTTTAGTCGGTGGGGTTGGGTTTAGGTACGGCGGCGCGTTGTGCGGCGGTGTTTGCGGTTGCGACGAGTGCGACGAGTGCGACGAGTGCGACGGGATTTTCTGCTAGTCGGATATCCCTGTGCCTGTGCTGCCGCCTGATTCGCGGCAAGTTGATTCGCAGCACGCGCTTCCGCATCGGCTATCAGGCTATTTAACTCGGCTACTCTGGCACTATTTCTCTTCTGTACCGCAGCTGCTCGCTGAATCTCTAACATTCTAATGTAAGATGATGCTGTAGAAGGCATATTTATTTTAGACTAATATTATTTTCGGGAGCGAGTTCTATGACGGCGGCGGGTGCTACGACGGCGGGACCGTTTCTTACCGGTATTTTCTGCCTTTTTCAACGCAGCATACGATTTCTCTAGTTCGGTCGGTTCTCTCGCTCGCATAGATGCTGCGACTGCTGCCAGATGCGCGTGTTGCGCGGGTGTAAAATTGCTTAAATTTATATTTCGTGGTGCTGTTTTTGGTGCTACCATTGCAGGTAGCGGGGATTTTGATTTGTTTACACGCCCCACCTGACGTTGCGCCGCTTGTATTTTTAGCATATTTGCATATGTTTGCGCGGTCTCAGGCATATTGCTATAATAGAATTAGAATTTCAACGAGCCAAAGCTTGCCAATAGGTCGTTGACACCTGCGTTCTTTTGCTTCTTCTTCTCGTTACGATTTATCATACGTTGTAACTTCCTAATATTTGCGTTGCTGACATTATTGCTAGGCTTATTATTACTCATCATATTATTGTTATTCATTACTGCATCCGTCTTATGCTTCTCTAATGCTTTTTCACACGACTGACGAATTTTGCCAAGGTGAATAGACAAATCCGCTTGTAAATCGGAAATAATATCACCATCATTTTCTACAAGGCGCTCCACTTTTGACACCATCGGGGCTAAACGTTTAAGGGCTAAGCCGTATCTGGTGGGTATAGCATTCGCATTGCGATTTAGCATACGTTTCACGTTACGCTTCGTGAGCTTTACTTTGAACGCAGCCGCAGGTCTGTATTTACGGGTAGCATGCCCTATTTTTGTCATTCCTAGATTAAGCAAATAAAAAGAATAGAACTATTTCATAGTACAGACAACCCGCTGCTGAATGGACGTTGCCTTGAGATTGGAGAATGCCCGTATTGTCACAGTCTGACCGGGCTCATACACATTATCAGTAGTATGCGTCGCCCTGATTGTCCGTTTCCAAGCCGGTACATAGATTTTTGCTCGTTTTGTCTCTGTGTCATACATAATAACAATACCTTCTGTAGTTGTAATTGAGCCATCCATGTTAAGATGTTGTAGAAACCAGATGAGACGCTCAAATTGTTTCATTACATAGGCTCGGTGATTGAGATGCTCTGCCATTATTGTGACTTGAGGCTCCTGAAATCCGAACACAAGGTGTTTCAGCCAACGATGATTGACAACATCCGCGTAACGTCTTAGCGGAGATGTAGCGTGGCAATACGTTGTAAGATTAAGTCCCGCGTGGTTTGTGTCATCAGTGCTGGCAGGGATATACTGACCGGCATTAGCGCCTAGAAATGCCAGCTCTCTTAGATTGGTTTTGTCAGCAAGAAGTTTATACGCTTCATTCGGTGTACCGGCATGTCGGCGTAATATACCTTTTTGCCTTTCCTTAAGCACCTTTGCGACACTGGCATTATATAGAATCATTGCCTCCTCCACCCATACGTGGGGATCGGTAGACTGTGGCTGTTCAGTAATAATGCTCAAAAGCGCAGGAAGAACTTCAGAAATAGCCGGATTAGTGAGCACAGATTCGTACGTGTAAGCATTTGTAACCGCAACGTTAAGAAGTTGCCATTCTGTTTCTATAACCTTGTCACCTTCAATAAGATATATAAGAGCTATAATTGGACGTTTTGTCCCGTCTGCGCGCAGCGACGCCTTTTGTGTAGACAAGTACGTAGGAAACATTGGCTCAACTGCTTTTCCATCTATGTAAAGGGTTTGTGCGGCTTGTTTGGCTTCCTGATCTAGCCACGAGTCTTCAGGTACCCACGCCGCGATATCTACAATGCCAATGAAGAACTCGGTGCCGCGGGTAGTTCTGCGCCATCCCATTACATCATCAACATCCTCGCATCCCGGTGGGTCAATATTAAATACAATGTCCCACGGTTGGCTAGAGTGATGACGAATGTGATTTGCTATAATATTGTCCTCGTCTTCGGACTCTCTAACATCTTTAGGAATGCTAATACCCATACATAGCGCAGCTGTTTCAGCAGATTGGTTGCCTACTGGTCCAAAGATATGCTGAATGCCAGCGCGAGGGTGCTTATCGTTCCAGTGCTCTAAAGAAGCAATTGCCACCATATTTTGGTCGGGCTTCAATTTGGACGCAACTACCATCGTCGGATATACAGGATCGTAAGGATGGAAGTTATAGAGTGGAACACCTCGTGGTGTCATACCAATACGAATACGATTCAGGAAATCAATGATTCCCACAATCGTCTTATGCTCTTTTAAGTTTCGGTGCTGAAGCTCGTGTGTTACCGGATTGATAATATCCCCGTGTAGCCATTTTTTTGTAATAGGGCTTGTGTACTCTTCTATAGTTGTTGGTGTGGAAAGACTATATTGTCCTTGAGCGTAGTTTTTTATACAAAGATACATACGTGGCGATTGTTGGGTTTGGACGATGGAATCGACAGAAACTCAATTTTTCACAGTTAATATGAAACAACTAGGGTTCCGAACAAAAATAAGGTGATTGCGGTAGTTTGGAGCCAGAGGGGCGCATAACTGAGGGTGAGTTGGGCGAGGATAAACCATGCGAGCCCGTAGACCGTATCACCTATCGGGGCTCCCAGAGTCGCCTCTTTGCCATACCGCTGGAAAAAATCAATATATTTTGTGGTCGGTTTGAGTTTGCTGATAAGTGTGAAATATGATAAGTCTCCCGTCCACTGTACGGCTGTAAAGGTGGCGAAACGCAGGAGCCACTGAATGACGGACTTGGGTGGGGCTTGTTTGAAGACGAGTGCTATAACTTGTTGGGCTACAAGGAGCAAAAATGTAGAGTATATGAAATCGCCAAATGCCAGGATGGCAAAAGGAAACTTTGAATAATATTCTTGGGTTGTTTGTCCCTTAACGACTTTTGGAATAATATAGAAACTTGCTGGCTCTAACACGGCATATGCCGCCATCCACGCCATCAGACTCTGTGGGCTAAATTGAAAGATATCAGCCATTCTATTTTAAGAAGATAAATTAGGGATTGAGGATGTCTGAGGCGCCTTTGCCACCGCCGCTGCCACCACCATCATCGCCGTTAGTAAAAGGGGAAGTGCCTAAAAATCTAGTGCGTAATAGGATTGAATTATTACAAACTGCCGAACGCGTTTCTCGTGAATATGCCGAGCTGTTTCCGATGATGCATCAATATCTCAAAGAAATACTTTATCTGGCTAAAAACATAGATAGATTTGTAATGGATTTAGAAGATCCAGAACAGGCTATATGGTTCGGCAAACATAAAAATATGTTCGATCCTGTTTTTCCAGGTATAGAACGTTACGACCAGTTTTTAGGAGTTTTGATAAAAATTATGGTACTCGATCAAACAACTCTTTATACACATGATTTACTTATGCATATTATGATATTACTTATTGGGGAAGAACTCACACGTAGTGGTACATATTCTGAACGAGCGGTCGAACAGATGGGACAAAAGTTTATGTATTTATTGGATCTTATACGTGAATTTTTCAGACGGCGTAATATTTGTCTAAATGTTCTATCCGATTCGTTAACTATCGATCCTCGTTTATTCGAATCATCAAAATACTATGGTTCTACTACATTTCTTCTACAATTTATTGCAGTTGATGAGATGAATATGGAGGATACTTGGCGGGCTTTATATATTCTAGCAAGCCAGGAGCGCCACGTTGCAAATTTATTAAAAGCAAGTGCAGAGCAGCAGTTTGAAAAAGCGCCGACTATGGAGATTAAGATGATTGCAAAAAAAGATGCAATACGATATTTTGAACTTGCAAAACGTTTAGGCGATTTTACAAGGACACTTTCTGAAGAAATGGCTGAAAATACTAAAGTAAAGACATTGGAATTAGAAAGAGGAAAGTTATCTGTGAAGGCAAAGAAGAACGCTGAAAATGCTGCCAAAGCGGAAGCAAATCGAATTGCACGTGAGGCTGCAGCAGACCTTTTAAAAGAGGAGGAAATGGCAAAAACGGTCGCCGCAGGAAAAGCCGAAAAGGAGAAGCGAAAACGTGAAGAGAAAGCGGCACGCAAAGCAGCAGAGAAAGCGGAGTTTGATCGTATTGCCGCTGAGAAAGCCGCAGCAGAAAAGGCGGAGTTTGAGCGTATTGCTGCCGAGAAAAAAATAATAAAAAACTCTGTAAAGAAGTCGAGCAACCTTCTAGCCGCCTCTATGAAAAAGCGTGCACCTGAATTGATGACATCTCCACGAGCAATATTAGCACCGGTTAAGAAAGCACCTTCAGCCTCGCCACCTGCGCCCTCTCCAGCATCTTTACCATCCTCTACATCTCCTACAACGTCTGTATCCCCACCTTTACCTCCAGCACCTCCGCCCTCCGTTTTGCCACTTCCGTCCTCAGTATCTCCCCCAAATTTCTCAAATACACCACGTGTACCAACACCCTCACTTGCCAAAATAGGATTTACTCCCTATAGTCGTCCAGCACCACTCACACGTTTCTGGGAAATGTTAGACCACAGATATATTTACCAGATTCTACATGACATATTTATCAGCACGCAAAATCCAAATACACGCTTCTATCTCAAAGGGAGTGCGGCAATACACCTATACAAACGGGCACATCGTATAGCCTTAACAAACCACACCTCAGACTATGATGCTACACTCTTAATAAATCCTGGGCTCGACAAAAAACAGTTCTATGACCTACGTTCATACATGCTAAATAGTATTATACAAAGACTTGCGGCTGGAATGAACGATCCTCGATTTAACGCTGAGGTCATTACAAAACTTCACGCGGCAGATATTCCATTCGCATCTTCATATTGGGATGCAAGTATTGGAAAAACAGTATACAATATAAAAGAGACAATACCCCTTGAATATGTAGGAGTGCCTGATAAGTTAGGTCCAAGGTTTTATACGGATACTATGAACCAGTATTCCTATGCAAGTCACGCAGCAAAACCGAGTACAAATATATTAAATATGCGTATTATACGTACACTTGTAAAGCCAAAAAATGTAACAGTACTTCAACTTTATACGAAAACAAGCCCAGAGATTAAACTGATTGAAGTAACTGTACCGTTCTACGAATACGACGAAAATGAGACTCAGATCAGTCTTGCAGCACAGTGGATAGCAGCAGCACAGGTGAATGTAATTGACGGTGTACCAGTTCTTTCATTGCCAGCACTCAAAGCCGAGCAACAGAAGTTGCGAACTCTCAAAGATGCTATGGAAATTGATCGACGCTTAGGTGATATTAATATGCTTATGCTTCCTGCTGGCGGCGTTTCTGCGCGGCGGCATACTCGACGCACTCGGCGATCCTAGATTTCTAACAAATAAGATATAAGGTTGTGTGGGTGAAAAAATTGAAACATAGTAGCGTATAGTATACGCTTTTGTGCCTCTTTGTACTCCTCTTTCACCCCTCCGTCTCCCTTGCAGATATGGGCTCTTCTTCCTCCAAGTCCGCCGCCGACGCCCGTGATGCCGAAATCGCAAGTGCGTTCGCAGATATATTCGCCGACGCTATGGAACGCGCCGACTGGCACGGGCGCCGCAAACCGACCTGGCAGCAGAGTCGCGATGAGTTTATCGTCCGTATCCACACCCACTCACTTAAATATAACCAGTAAACCTCGGTGGCAGCGTTCGTGCGGCAACGAATTCCTATTAAACAGCTTAAATTTTAGATTACGTCGCTCACACGTACGATATATCTCGCGTAGATTTGGGAACGCCTCTTCGAAAAAATTAACGTCGTGATACATCAGTATACCGTCTTTTTCCAACAGATTATCGTATACATGCTCGAACCACTCATTTGTATGAAAGTGGTCCGCATCACTAAATATAAAGTCATAGGTCGATTTGGTAGAAAAGACAAACGCTTTTTCGTCGCTTGTCACAATATTTAGGCGATTCGAATACAGGTCCATAACACCGTCAGGTATTTTGAAGTTAAAATCGAACCAGTTATCGACAAGCGTATACTCGTATTTTTGATTATTATAGGCAAGCGCTTCGAGTATAGCATCCGTACTTTCCCCGCCGCCTAATCCGAGTTCAAGAATACGCCGAGGTTTCTGCCCGTAAACGAGTCCCTTAATCGTATTTGAGTGCGCGGTATCGACTTTGACGATAAAATTATTTTTAAACATACTTAGTTAACGTTAACTCTATATGTTTAAATGAAGCGTCTCTAGAGCTGTGCCGCCAATTGTGGTCGCCCTGTGGTGAAAAGGCTGTGCGGGGTACTTAAATTCACGATATACGTCAAAAATTCCAAAGCGTTTTACGGCGCTAATTTTGAAGGGCTAGGGGTAGGTCAGGGCGCCCCCGCCGCCGCGAAGCGGCACGCCTCCTTCGCAAACGGGTGGGCTGCCTCAGTGTAAAATCGCACAGTTTTTCCCTTTGTATAGACATCAATTGATGCTCCTACATCTAGATATGTATTTGTAGGATTCGCTTTCATACACATAGGCACCCATATCTTGGAAAGAGGTCCTGCTGAGAAGCAAATAAGTTGATGTTGGAGAGGCTCAATAAACTTAAGAAGACGCGCAGTCTCCTCTTCACCCTTTTCATCCCATACATTTACAAGTTTATCGTCAATAATATGACGGTCTAATATATTGAGTTTGCTGGGTGATGTACCAGAGGTTACAACATAAAAGCCCTTTGTATACGCCTTGAGGTAATCAATGAACGGTTGCCAGTTAGAATTGCCGAAAATATTCGCATACGTTCGTTGTACCATATTAATCTTAAATTTTTCAACAAAGTCATTATAAATCGCAGGCGTACAATTCCACGGCTTGTTACACGTATTACAGGGAATACCAATGTAGAGATTTGGGTCATTGGTCTGGACTGCTTCAAGGAGTTGTTTCTGTAGAATACCACCTGTCTTGAACGTCCAGTTATCGCAGTTTGTCAATGTCTCACCTAGCATGACTGTGCGTTCACCGTCACTTGGGCGAATAATTCCAAAAGGGATTCCGTCCGTAATCTTCTGAAGTAGAATATCCAGATGCGTGCGCATAGTACCATTTTCAGGTAGGGGCTCATTCTTTAGAATTGTCAACGTGGGGTGTGAATCTGGTGCTGGCGCTGGCGCTGGTGCTGGTTCTGGCGCTGGTGGTGCTCCAAACTGCGGTACCTCGTTGAGTGCATATGCGTTTTTACCTTCCGTTTCCCAATGCTGTTTTCCAATATGAATGCTGTAAATAGAATTAAAAAAACCAGTTTGATTGCCGTGAGCGAAATACTTATTTGCATAGTCACGCTCAAAGAACTTATTTGGGCTATCGTAGTTACCAAGCTCTAGAATCTTTGATACGCGAGACATCGACGGCTGTAGAGAGTAATGCGGCCAGTAGCCACAATGCTTTCCAACAATATCATCACGCTTCTCGTGTAGAAGAAATCCAGGCTCTAGCACAATACCTCCATTACGGTCCATATCATTATACATAAGACCGTAGTTACGATTAAAGACAACTTGGTGAATATTTTTATTTTCATAATGTTCTAGATAGTGTAAGGCACGAGATACATAATACTGATTGCGGAAATATAACCAATCATCCTCCAAATGTATCCAGTACTTCGGTTTGAGTTCCTTCAACTTATTCCAAATAAGATTCATACTTTCACGATGTCCTCGCTCCGCCGGCGACTTCATATAGTAATCAAAAAACGGATAGTTTGCACGCATCTTTTGACGGTCTTCCTCGCTTGAATTATCGTCCATACAATAGAAATAGTCAATTCTATCCAAATCCTTCCAGTTATTTAACATTGAGTTAACAGTTCTCTCAAAAAGGTCGTAACGCTTACACGTTGTCATTGTTAGCATAATTTGAGGGCTTGATAGACGTGGAGTGATTTGGCGTGTTGACGGGGTTTCAAACTGAGGGCGATATACATCAATAATTTTCATTATAATATTGTTATGCTCTGACTTGAGCCGAATGCCTCTATCATTTACTCTATCAACGTAATCTAGCAAACTCTGTACGAATTTGGGGTCTTTCGGCAGATAAGGAATAACAAACTGTATATTTGTAAATAGATTCATCGTCCACCAATCAGGTGCAACATAAGCATGTTTGAATATAATTTCGTACATTTTGATACATGTATCGTAATGCTTGGTGCGCTCTCCTAAAATAATCATATAGTAAGGCAGGAAAAAGTCGTACTCCGCCTTCTTTGCAAATAACTTCTCACCGAGTTTTGCGGGATCATAATGGTTTTCGAAGAAATCCTTAATCATTGTATAATACATATAAGCCACATCAGGCATACCTTGAATACAATAGTACTTAATGAGTCTGTAGGCGCACTCTATGCGTGTTCTATCATACTTAAACGCCTCTACAAGATATGATAAACCTTCAAACGGCTTCTTTAACTGATCGTACTGATCGTATATCTCAATACACGATACATACTTCTCTTGTATCCATAAATCGAGCGTGAGTGATTTCTTATAGAATTCAATTGCTTTTTCGTGACGATTACACGAATTATAACTCTGAGCGCAATAGAAGATATAACGATTGTAAAGTGGGTCATTTTCTATAAGTGCCTTTTCTGACGCCTTCTCAAGAATTAAGGCGTCCTTGAGGTACTTATTTGGGTCCTTATTACGATCGCCCTTACGTCCTGAAATAAAGAAGTAGTCTCCACGAACATCTTGGACCGGTCCATGAGGTTCTAGACCGTTTGCGTACTCATGAAGTACACCCTTAAAACACCAGCGTTTACGATTATTAAACAATTGTGGTCGAGAATAGCGCATACCATCGTGACCTCCGAATGTAAACTTGTAATAATCTGCGTCTAGAATTTCAGGCATCTTAAAATTTCCATAAATCTCGTCATCGGCATCCCATACAAATACATAGTCTGACTTATTGTAGGCGGCTTCAAACGCTTTTGTACGGTTGTAACCGAAATCTTGCCACGCATGTTCGACAAGCTCGCCTGGAATATTACGAGACTTGAAAAACTCCTTAATAATTTCACGAGTTAAATCAGTAGAGCCTGTGTCACTAATCACCCAGTAGTCAAACTGAATATATTTGAGAAGATGTGTGAGTGTCTCTTCAATAATATGTGACTCATTCTTCACAATCATATTGAGACAAATTGTCTTCTTACCTGCCTTGAAGCCCGTGGCTTTATTGACCGTCTTTGGTACTGGAATATTTGCAATCGATTTGCCATAATATTCATTTTTATATAGATTATTTATTATTTTACCATGTCCTGATACCAAAGAGTCCAATACAGTAAATCGCGTCTTAATAAGTTCGAGTTTCTTAGCTATTAATTCGGGTGTAGGTAAATCAGTCTCGTAGCAGTAATAAAAATACTTCGCATGCTGAACGATATTATTAAAATACTCCTCAAATGTCGAGAATGAAAATTGGCTCAGACTATGCGCACCAATAACTAGATCGACAGGCTTATTCGAATACTCAGAATAATCGTAAGCTGACACATTCGTCCATTTTGTCAAATCAATATTCATCTTAGATAAATACCACTTCTGTAGCTCACAAACGTGCGGTAAATCTATTGTTACCCACGATTTGAACGGTTGCGTTCTATTTAGATAAAACCAATTGCCATAACCTCCACCGACTTCGATAACAGTCTTAAGAGGCTCTGGTAGTTTTGTAAACAAAAAGACTGACATCATAATGTGCGAACTATCTAACTGATTATAGTCTGCATAGTTCGTTGAACTACCTTCATATCCGACCGCCGGTCTATCTTTCAAAAGAGCTACATATTTTTCATAAAATGAAAGGTTTAGCTTTTTTGCTAAATATACTGACTCTTCGTGTGGCGGTTGATCGTCATTTTCTAGAAATCCAAAGATCATTTTCTCTGAGCGAAAAGACTCTAATACCTTATTCTTATCATTTGACTGCTCGAATTGTTGACTAGCACGGTTAAATACGTGTGAATAACCGTCCATATATTGCTTTAAAAAGATAAATGTTTAAATCAATGTTCGGGTAACGCAGTGGTATAAAAAAATTGAAAGAAATATATGAGAAGGGGGTAATATTGCCTTCTTCTATTTCTTAACACTATACAGATGGACGAGTCATCTTCCATTCGCCGCAAAAAGTCTGACAAGGCAAAAGAGAAGCGTGTGCGTACTCCCTACTCCTCCCAGCATGTGCGCCAGGTTGTTGCGACTGCTGCCAAGAAAACCAAAAACAAATAAAAATTTTTGTTTGTTTTGTGTTTTTATGTTTTTTTTGTTTGTTTTATGTTTATGTTTAGGGGAGCTCAATGCGGCAGATCTCGCCCTTATTGAGCGCAGGCAGGACGCGCCAGGACGACGACTGCTTGAGCGCCTCCAGCAGGTCCGCGCCGTGCTGCTTCACATCCAGCCCCGCTGCCTGCGCGTTCTTGGTGTGGACCATGATCGCGTGGACGTTAGGGTTGCCAGTGGTCTTGTTCGACCAGCAGGCGTGGAAGTGCGTCTTGATGTCGTTCAGACGCTTCAGCTCGGGCTTAGGACCTGCTGTGGGCGGCGCAGCGCCGACCTGCTGCCACTCCCCGTCTACAGGTGTAGCGACAGGAGATGCTTCAGGCACGAAATTCATGCGCAGGATACAAATCTCGCGCCGTGCGGCGATCTCGCCTGTCTGCGGCGTCTCAGGCACAATTGTGACATAGCCACGCTGCTCGGCAGGCAAGACATCCCACTTGGACGATGAATCGAGCGCTTTCAGCAGGCGGCGCTCAATCGTCGCAATGTCCTCGTCAAAGTCAGAGGAGGTGCGCGACTGCGCCAGCTTGACGCGGTGCCACTGGACGGAGTGGCGCTCAGCGCCGCCAGCGTCCTTACCCAACGGAATAAGCGTGACAGGGAAGTGCTCCCAGATGTCCTTACGCAGGACCAGCTCAGGGCAGTCCCAGCCAGCGTCAGGGTCAGGCAGGGGCAGGCAGCCCAGCTCACTCAGCGTAGGCAGAGGCGCAGGCACAGGCGGATTCAGCAGCGCCTCGTCGCCCCACGAGAAAGAGGGATCGTTCATACGAGCGTACAGCTCGTTAAAGAGGGGTGTCTCAGTGTCGGCGGACATAGTGACAGGAGGAAAGGAGGGAAAGGAGGGAAGAGAGAAGAAAGGCGATATGTTCTTCAATGAGTTTGGGGCTGTTTGATATGCTGACGCTGACAAAAGTTGTCAATTTTTTCATATGGGTGGGCGTATGAAAAAATTGATGAAATTGTCGACCTGGTGGCTGACTTTTGCCCCGCCGAACATCCTTCCCTTCCAACTCTTCGTTGTAAGTTCTTCCTTTCCAAATGTCCTCCAAGTCCGTCCTCCAGACCGAGATTACGAACCTCAAGACGGCGCTCGCCGAGCGTGACGCCAAGATTGCCCAGCTGACTGCTGCTAGCGAGGCAAAGCCCAAGCGCGCAAAGAAGGAGCGCGCGCCGAGCGACCCTACGAAGCCGCGTATGCTGACGCCGTACATTGTCTTCTGCATGTCTGAGCGTGCTAAGGCGCCTGCTGACTCAAAGCTCAAGGCGTCTGACCTCGGCGAGATGTGGAAGCTCCTCACGCCTGAGGCGCGCGCCGCGTACAAGAGCGTGCCTGCTACGCCTAAGGAGCCTAAGGCGCCCAAGACGCCCAAGACGCCTAAGGCGAAGAAGGAGCGCAACCCTGACGCGCCCAAGAAGCCGCTTTCTGGCTTTCTGCTCTTCTCACAGCAGGAGCGCGCTAAGACGCCTGACGTCAAGCTCAAGGCAGTTGACCTCAGCGCGCGCTGGAACGCCCTGAGCGACGACGCAAAGTCTGGCTACAAGAGCAGCTAAAGCACGGTTTGAAAAGTGCTTCTCCTAAAAACCACAAAATCCATAAAAACACATAAAACACAAAAAAACAAAAAAAAATTTTTCAATGTAAGTTCAATTTTTTCATATGTTTATTATGTAACTAAAAATTTTTGTTTTTGGGTTTGTGGATTATTAATGGCGGTGTTGCTGTTTAATCAGTCATAGGGTGGAGTAGCAGGGCAGTAGGGCTCAGTGGCAATACAGCCGTACATATCATACAGGTGGGCATCAGGCGACCTGTGACCGCACTCGTAGTAGTCATCGTCTACTGCGTGCATGTGCTCGCCCTGGCATTCGCTATCAGCGCAGCTGTGCGTATCTATCTCCTCCTCTTCCTCCTCAGGAAGAACAGCAAGAACGCGCATGCTCTGTGAGAGCGCAGCAACAGCATCAGGAGCAGCAGCAGGGACAATAGGAGCATAATGAGCGGCGAGATACTCCTGTAGGCGCCCGTATTCTGCTTCGTCAATTGCCTGCTGGTCTGCCAGGTACATTTCAACCTGGCGCATTTCGTCGTCGTGGAGGGGTGGCGAAGTAGAGTGGATGTGGGGAGGGAGGGAGGGAATAAGGGACATTCTGCGCGAGTTTTGCGAAGAAGAGGGGTGTGTGAGGGAAGCCAATTGTTGTGCTCTGACTGGCAAATCATATCAATTTTTTCATATGGGGTGGTGATATGAAAAAATTGATATGACATATTGTCCCAGTATCAACTTTTGCCCCCGCCAACACATACTTACAACACACCTGTTGAAAGTCTTCCCTTCCTCCTTACAAGATGTCTAAGACCACTCTTGCCTCCCTCCAGACCCAGGTCACCGAGCTGACCTCCCAGTTCGCGGCGCTCCTCACGCGCCTGGACGCCCACGCTGCTGCTGCTGCGCCTGCTACTCCTGAGAAGCAGAAGAAGCAGAAGAAGCCGCGTGACCCTGACGCACCCAAGCGCCCTGCTGGTGCGTACGTGCTCTTCTGCGCGGCAGAGCGCGCAAAGACGCCTGAGCTGAAGCTGTCGCTGACTGAGCTCGGCGAGCGCTGGCGTGCGCTGTCTGACGCGCAGAAGGCGTCATTTAAGCCTGCTGCTGCCGCGCCTGCTGCTGCGCCTGCTAAGAGCGCAAAGTCTCCTTCAGAGACTAAGGGACCCAAGCGCGCGCTCAACCCGTTTATGCGCTTCCAGGCGAAGCGGCGCGGTGAGACGCCTGACACAAAACTCACTGCCAAGCAGCTGGGCGAGGAGTGGAAGGCACTCTCTGCCGAGCAGCAGGCAGAGTACAAGACGCCTCCTGCCAGCGACGCCGAGAGTAGCGACGACGGCGACGACACCAGTGATGCCGAGTGATAGCGCCACAAAACACCCAAAAACAAAATAAAAAAATACAAAAAACTCAAAAAAAACAAAAAAAATTTTTAAATGTACTTCAATTTTTTCAGATATTAAAGCATATGAAAAAATTGATTGAGTCTGTTTTACTCAGTGTAATAATTGCCACACATACAGCCCTTTCTAAGCAATACGCAAAGAATGTCCTCCCCTTTTCCCTCCATTTCCTGCTGGCGCTGCCAGGGGTCTTTCCACCCACGCAATACAGTGATCCTTGTCTGCGACGCCTGTGCTGAGATTACAAACAAAACTGCTGAGTCAGCAGTGAAGAAGTGCCGCGCTATCGAAGACCAGGTGCGCGCCGAGCTCGGTGCCCCCTTACGCAAGCGTGTGCGCCGCGCGTTTGAAGCCCAGTACGCCGACTTGCTGGACTAAGCTGCTTTTCCTTCAACGTAAAAATACTCAACAACCACGGTATTTTTACACTGTAGACTCATATGAAAAAATTGAACCACGCAAACAAAAATTTGTTTTGTTTTGTTTTGTGTTTTATGAGTTTTTGTTGGTTTTGTTGGGTTTTTGTGAAATATCCATTTTAGCGAGTTGTGCGCGGTCACTCAGCGTCGCTCGCAGCAGCAGGCTTGAACGCCGCCTTCTGTGTGTCAGACAGGGCGTTCCAGCGCTCACTCAGCTCGGCGACCTTGATCTTGACGTCAGGAGTCTTAGCGCGCTCTGCCGCACAGAAGACGAGATACGAGCTCAGCGGGCGCTTGGGAGCGTCAGGGTCACGCTCCTTCTTGACGCGCTTGCCCTTCGCAGCAGGGGCAGCGTCGGCGGCAGGCGCCGCAGTTGACAGCGCATCCACACGCGCAACAAGCGCGGCGAACTGCGTCTGGAGCTCAGTGACCTGAGTCTGGATGGAAGCAAGGGTAGGCTTGGAGGAAGACATTTTGGAAGGAAGGAAGCTTTCAACGAAGAGTTGGAAGAAGGATGTCGGCGGGGCAAAAGTTGGTTGCTGAGTGGATTCCTCTATCAATTTTTTCATATGACGGGGTGTATGAAAAAATTGATAAATCTCGCGTGTGATAGGAAAAGACCTGCTTTCTTATCACGCAATATGTTTCACACGAATCAGATGCTCTCCGCCACGCGCATCCGTGACTCCTTCCTTTCTGGCACGCTCTGTGCCCTTCTTGCCGCAAAATGCCAGTCAGGCAAGACCGGCACATTCCAGAGCCTTATTCGGCAGATGCTGGACGCCGCCGACGTGACGCACGCATATATCCTCTGTGGCAGCTCTGAGACGGAGCTGAAGAAGCAGGCAGTAGAGGACACGCGGGCGGCGAACGGTGACTACTACGACGCTGGGCTCATTGAGGTCATCTTCCACCAGGACTTCAAGCACGCCAAGCTGGACGTCGTCAATGCACTCATCATTGTGGACGAGTCGCATATGGTCCAGACAAAGGGGCAGCAGCTCCACCTCTTCCTTGCCACGTACGGCATCTTCCTAGACGGCAACCCCAAGACGCTGGAGGAGAAGAACGCCTACCTGCTCTCAGTGGACGCCACCCCGTACTCCGAGATCGCTGCGCTGCGCGAGGAGGAGACGCTCTTTCCCAAGCATGTGGAGGAGCTGGAGCCAGGTATGGGCTATTACGGACTTGCCGAGTATGAGCGGGACGGCGCGCTACTGCCGACATTCCCTATTGCCAAGGCACCTGAGCGCTTTGAGTCGCTGCTGCTGGACGTGGGTTCTAAGTATGTGCTGTTGCGCCTGAACCGCAGTGAGGCAAACAGGGAGAATGAGGCGGTGCTGCGGTCCATATGCCGTGCGCGTGGCTTCCCTGTGCTGCTCTACACGGGTGAGAAGACGGAGATTGCTGTGACGCGCGCAGAGCAGAAGCGCTTCGCTCGCAGTGGACGCAAAATCGGCTGTCTGGAGGACGCACCTGCTGCGACCACCGTAGTCATCGTGCGGGGGCGGCTGCGGGCGGGCAAGGTAGTACCCAAGCAGCACGTGGGCTTTGTGTGGGAGGGCGCCAGCAAGTCCAAGACTGACGCACTCGTCCAGGGGCTGGTGGGGCGAATGTGTGGCTACGTTTTCGGCGACCAGAAGCCGACGCTGTATGTGCCAGTCACGGCGCTGGTGCCTGACGAGCTAGGGCTGGTGCTCTGCGGAGACCTGCCAAAAACGGCGACAAATCTGCGGGCGTCACAGATGACAAACGGTAAGTCCGTCTTTTCGACGGCATAATGTCAACCAAAAATTAAAAAAACAAAAATTTTTAAATGCCTATCTCTACACCTTGTAAATCGCCTTCTGTGCGTCCGTGAGCGCCCTCCACTGTTCTGCTAGGTTCCTGGTTTGTAGCTTCTGCGTAGGGTTTGCCTTACGCTCCTCGTCGCAGAAACGCATATAGCCGGTGAGAGGCTTCTTTTCCTTTACATGCGCTGGAGCAGCAGTCGCGGCAGCAGTCGCCTTCTTTGTAGGCTTGGCAGCCTTTGGCTCCAGCTTTCCTAGTGCGTCCGTAAGACGCTTCTGTACCAGGGCAAGCTCTGTCGCCATATCCGTAACCTGCGCCGTGAGTGATTCTAGAGTTTGAGGAGACGTTGACATACTAGGGATATGCTGGGTTTCAAACAAGAAACTGGCTGTATCAATTTTTTGAAGGGTGTCGCGCTGGGCGTCAGTCATATGAAACGTGACGGGCTGCGCCCAGTAGGCGTAGGGGGTGGCGGTTGTGGTGGCACGTGGGCTGGCAACAAGCTTTCTAAGTCCAACAAGTTTGCCGTTGAGACCTGGCTGATTACGAGCATGGCGCTTCCACGCCCACTCAAATTGTAATGTATTCGACCAGTCGGGAAAGCCTGATACATAGAGCGCCTGCGTCCATTGCTTGCCCTTGGTTGCCTTAGCGCCGCCGGCAAGTTCGCCATTATGCTGCTTCAGGCGATGTGCTGGGTCATTCGTAGCACCAATATATGTTCTATTGGTTCCAGGAATGTAAAGCAGATAACAGTAGTTCATCACCGTCTAGTGTGTCTACGTCTATGGCGTTTATATATTCGCCGTCTGTACTTACGTGTTTTGCCACCACCGCCGCGTTTTCTTATAGGTGTCGGGGCAAAGGCGGCTCGTGTAGTATTTGATGGCAATGAAGGCATTGCTGGCACAGTAGGCAATTCGGGCATAGGCGGCAGGGTCGTTGCTGCCTTGATTTTGTTGTGTGTGTTTGCTATTGCCTTATTTGCCCCTGACGCTTTTGCTGCAGCACCCAAGGGATCCACTTTGATAGCGTTGAGTTTTGCTAAGGCTTTGTTTGCACCAGTTTTCTCCATTACTGTATTGGCAAGGTCCTCTTTAATTGCTTCTGCCGTAATAGGTGGCGGCGGGGGTCCTTTATCTTCACCAACTTCGGGTACATAATAATCTAGCCACGTTTGTAGAGTCGGCAGGGGCTTGAATGTATTAATAATACGTTCGCGGTTTACAAGATAACGTGAATACTGTTTTTCTATTCCATTGGCGAACATATTCAAAGTCGCGCCAATATCAAACGGAATCGCGACAAGAATTAGTTTGAAGGCATCACCGGTTCGTTTTCGTGATATACTTATAATCGCACCAACGAACGCCATATAGGCTGTTATGATATCAGCAATGATTGTACCTGTTTCCGCTGCCGGACCCGCTGCTAAACCAGCTGTAAGAATACCTCCTACAAATCCTGCACCATAATGCATTATCACTTCAATTCCCTCGCCTATAGCAGGAATATTTGTTGTTAATGTATCCAGTGCCATACTTATATACGGTCCAAATAAGTCCATGTGTTCCAAATTATACATAAGATAGAAATACCACCATATACCGTCCCATTTTTCGGAAAAATGGAGATAAAAGGGGGATTTTTCATAAGATTTATAAAGTGAATGAAAGACCTTTTCCCAAAATTCTACTTGGTGGGGTGGCTCCTGATATCCAGGACGCTGTGTTGCACCAAACATATCATCTTTAGGATTATAACCTGGTTTGGTTGGGTCACGTAGGGTAATGGGTGGTGGGGTTGATTTATCTCCTCCATGTTGTACGGAGTGGTGGATATTTGGTATTGTATTATGTCGTAAATTAACAAGGTTCATAATTACTGGCATATCCATCTGCGAAAAAATAGGCTTACCATTCTCTGTAACATTTCGAGCAAGCGTTGCAGGAGATACATTCCTGTGCTTATCTAAAAATCGGTATAGAGTGGAGAATTTACTGAGTTCATTACTAATATTAGGAAAGCGGGAGCCGGTTGCTTCATTCGCTACCATATATGCATGTGGATCTGGTTGCGCAATTTTCAATTCAAAGGTATTCGGCATACCTTCCCTATTTATATAGTTTTTTTTGGTTTTTGGTTTTGTCTACTCATAGTCGCGGATGGCGAGCCCCACTGGGAAGCGCGGGATGCCATCCTCCGTGAGCTCCTGAAAGCGCACCGTCAGCTTCTTGCCGACCGCCTTGGACGCCGTCTTAAACGCTTCCTGACGCTCCTCGTGTGTGCCCCTAGGGCGGACGCTGAATGTCTTGTGGTCCTTAGTTTCGCAGGTCCAGATAACACAGCCCTTCTCGATGCCGTCACCCTCCTTGAAGCCCACAATCTTGTACTCATCGTCCTTGAACTCCTTGTACTTCTGGAGGTCGGCAGAGCGATGTCCCACCTTGTAGAGTCCCGCCTTGTTGCGTAGGATGAGTCCCTCATAGCCGTCGGCAACATACTCGGCGTGGAGCTTTTTGACGTCGTCCAGATTGTTAGCGATGTCGGTCGGCAGGAGCTTGAGCGCGGTGAACTTGTTCTTCTTGAAAAGGTCGGTCAGGTAGGCATTACGCGTTTCGTTTGTGCCGTCCATGACCGTGTCGTAGACACAGAGGTAAATCTGCGTCATT
>Ga0208872_1000528_pt1 | contig 27448 bp, 32 predicted proteins | sample CryBogCBH12Aug08_FD_185508 | JGI IMG/M metagenome (GOLD analysis project Ga0208872, IMG submission 185508) | Freshwater microbial communities from Crystal Bog, Wisconsin, USA - CBH12Aug08 (SPAdes) | ecosystem: Environmental > Aquatic > Freshwater > Lake | place: Crystal Bog, Wisconsin, USA...
ATTGAAATTTACAATAATAATGTAAAAAAGTAGATAGTTTTAACGTCTCTAATTCTTTAGCAATCTGAAATTCTTTTGTTAGTATAGAAGGTCCAATTTTAACAACAATATGTTTTTCTTTTTCTAGCAGTGCATGAAATAGTTTATAATCTGGACTATCATGTGGTATAATTTTGAAAAGTTCTAACCATTCTTTTGTATCTTTAGAACTATCTATTTTTTCTTGGCAATTAAGTTTATATTTAAATGTATTATGGTTTGTTGAATTGTGTGTTGGATATAATCGATTTGCCATTCTAATACGAATTAATAAATAGTTTTAGGTTTAAAAATCAAAACTTAAACGGTTTTGAGAAATCTGGTCTAGGTGGTAGTTCTGATACTAAATGTCGTATTGTAAATTTATCAACTTCATTAAATAATATTGATATTATATCATGTATATTTTTATTTTCTTTTAATAATTTATCTAATATATTTATCATATTGCCACTATTAATTCTTATATCAAACATATCCGTATGTAATAAATTAATAAATTTATCAAAATCATCATATACTAAATATAAAGAATCTCTCTGAATTATAGATTTATCATAATCCATAATAACTGGAAGAATCCCCATAAGTTCTAAACTTCCCAGCTCTCCATATAATATTTCTTTTCTTTTTGTCTTTTTTAGTAATACATTTCCTAAATGAAGATCTTTATGGATAAATCCTATTTTTTTATAAGCATATAATAAAGATATAATAACATGTTTTATTACATTTTTAAGAATGATAAAATTAGTTCTATTCCATTTATATTTTCCTATACCTCCTAAATCTATATCAGGCATAACAAGTATAGTGATTTCTTTACCAGAAGAGTCTTTACAAAGGTATTTAGAAGAATTGTTTAGTTTATTAAAATCATCTAGACATTGAAATTTACAATAATAATGTAAAAAAGTAGATAGTTTTAACGTCTCTAATTCTTTAGCAATCTGAAATTCTTTTGTTAGTATAGAAGGTCCAATTTTAACAACAATATGTTTTTCTTTTTCTAGGAGCGCATGAAATAATTTATAATCAGAAGATTTATGATCTATTTTATTTTCAAGTTCTAACCATTCTTTTGTATCTTTAGAACTATCTATTTTTTCTTGACAGTTAAGACGATATTTAAATATTTCATGATTTGTATTAATATTATTTCGTTTTGGATATAAACGGGTTGCCATTCTATCTATTATAAAAGCACTAACTAATCTTTAACCACTTCAAAAGTCTAAAAACAATCACAAATAATATTCCACCCCATAAACTATCAGATACAGCAAACCAAGTATTATACTTATTAAGAGTAGCAAGATTTGTAAAATCATAAACAGCATATGTTGCAGCACCGAGATAAAAAGCACTCCAAGAATCTTGAGGGATTAATACTAAGTATGAAAGTGCTAGATAAACAATAATGGATGGAATCCATTTAACACTTAAATCAGAACCTTGAATATCTTTAATCATACCACTAGAATATTTACTACCTAATACTAACCACGGTAAATCAACTAAAATAATAATAAATGGGATTGCTAAATAAGAAAGTTTAAATGATTTTTGCGCTCCTCCATTAATTGAATCCATACTGCGTTTCTTTTCCTAACTAAGAAAAACATTAAAGATTAATGAGTGATACTATCCAACTGGAAGCCTATTCGGCACAATTGAAAAAGCAAAAGATATATTGTATTGGAGAGGCTTTACACTTGGATAGCATGTTTCATAGTTTATTCACACTATATTCGGAAGAAATGTTACGAAGACATAGAACTGTAGTTATTTTTACAGATGTATTTTTGAAACATCAACCCAAGTATTTAAAAAATACATACATTGATGCGATATTTCGTATAAGAGATAATAATGATTTACGTCTTGCTTATACATTTTTACAACATACAGCAAAACCTCTTATTGTATTATGGTATGGAAATGATATACCAACTCAATTATTTAGTTCAGAAATAACATTAATTACTGGAGGATTACAGATACAACCAAAAAATGAATTTAGTTCTATTTTTTTTAGTTCAAAAATAAGTTCAGATGAGGCAAATAATGTATTACATAATAAAATGAAAGATGTAAATATTAAAGGTATTCTAAGTGAATTAAAAGCATCAGAAGTATCGCTTGTATGGCACTCAATTGGAGAATCTGACAAACGAGGTAGTCTTTTCTGGTTTGATTTTACATCAGTAAAATCTGCTATACCAATTATTAATTATCATCATGCTGTAGATTATTTAAGAAATTTAGCGGATGCTTTGGAATTAAAGGAATCTATTTCTTAAACAGTTTAAATGTGCCTTTCTTTGCAACAAAACCCGCCTTTTTTAGACGGAGTAATGCCTTTTTACCAAGAGCATGCTTCTTTCGGCTAATAATCTTTCCACGCTTATTTTTCATTAGATCCTTTTTAGTGAGACCACCACTTGTGTGTCGTGCGGTTCCATGCCATACTTGCGCATGTGAACCCACTGCCGGAATCTTAGCACCACCTTCCATGTTACGATTCTTTCGTGTAGCATTGCGTCTGCGGCGACCACCATTCATACTATAGTTGTTAGAGTTGTTACTAGAGTTGTTACTAGAGTTGTTACTAGAGTTGTTACTAGAGTTGTTAGAGTTATTAGAGTTATTGCTACCATTTAACATATCATCAACGTCATTGCTATTATTATTCATCCTATATTATTTCTTTAGAAATTATTTATTCCCAAATATCTTTGCGAGGAATTTTACCCGCATCAATCATATCCATAAACTCATTCATACGGTTTACATCGTAGATTCCAGCAAAATGAACAAGAAAATCACCGGGTGTCCATAATGGCATGCCTTCCAATCCTTGAATATAAGCATTAAATAATGTACATTTATTAGTAATTTCAGTTTTATCAAAGTCTGAAGAATTCACTTCTAGTAGTTTAATAACAGCGGCATTTTCCCACCAAGGATGATATAGTAAATCTGTTTGTTCGGAAACACGTTTCCAAAAATCTCTAGACCAAGCACTATTTCTAATTAAAATATTACCATCATTAATATGACCACATGAATCAATTGTCATTAATAAATCTTTTCCCATATGTTTTTCTAATAAAGGAACTATGCTTTTTTCAATATCAAAATCCATATTAGTAATATATACATCAGCATCGCTTAGAAAAATATATTCTCCATCGGCTGAAGAATTAAGAACAGATAAAAGAAAAGGAATTTTAGACCATGGAATAGGTCGCTCTCTATCCCAGAATTTTTCGTCACCTAATATATATTGGTATCCATGTTTTTCACAATAAGTTTTTTTAGAATTTAATGCTCTACTAAGACTTTTACGAAAATCATCGCCAATGGCTAATGTAAGAATCTTCATTATTTAAAAATATTAAAATACTTTTAAATAGTAAAATTTGTTTCCCAAAAAATTGCTTCCTATTTTTTGTTTCCCAAAAAATTGCTTCCTATTTTTTGTTTCCCAAAAAATTGCTTCCTATTTTTTGTTTCCCAAAAAATTGCTTCCTATTTTTTGTTTCCCAAAAAATTGAAACAAAATTTTGATGGAAAAATTTATAGTAATGTCATCTTTATCTAAATATATTAAGAATGAACAAGGATATTTTGTATGTCCTAATTGTAACATCGTGAAAGAGAAACAAAATACAATGTATTATCATATGTTAAAACATGAAGGAAAACTTCCATATGAATGTGATATTTGTAAGAAAGAATTTCTTCAAAAAACTTCATTAGAAGTTCATAAAATCTCAAAGCACAAAGATCAAACAAAGAAAGAAAATATGTATAAATGTTGTTTTGATAATTGTAGTTTTGAAGCAGTTACTAAAGCAAATCGCAGAATTCATGTAATTCGTAAGCATTTTAAAAATGAAATTGATGATATTATTGATGATAATAATTCATGTGCGAGTTGTAAGAATCACTTTCAATCAACAACAGCATTCTATTACCATGCGTTAAGTTGTATTAAGACAGATGATATACACAAACAAAAAATTATAAAGATGATTGCTTAGCTATCATTTTCATCAATAACTTGTGTGAGTTTTATTAAGTTAAATAAATGATAACCAGCAGCAGCAAATGTAGTTAATCCGAGTAGTTCATATGCTGCTCTTGGTGTTTTTTTTGCGTTAAATCCAATATATATAATTAATGGAGCAATAAGAAATATATGGATTAGATTAATCCATAAAGAACTTGAATTTGTGCTGTATCGTAGCAATGCTTTATAGGTTTGATATACTAATACAAATAATCCAACAACAAATAATATATTATAGATAAAATCGGGTGTTGCTGCCCGTTGAATAAAGATATATAGAAAAAATGGAACAACAAATAATAAATGGAAGATTGATAACGCAAAATGAATATCTATCATAATCTATAAGTAGTAAATAATTTTTCTACTTGTTCTAAAGCACCTTCTATCCATGCTTGTCTCAAACTATATGATTCTCCAATTAAATATATTTCACAATCAAATGGTTTTAATGATTTTTTTGATTCTATCATAGGATCATATTTGCCAGGCAACCAATAAGAAGCGCCATATTTCCAATAATGTGCTTTAAAATATACCATTTTTGGTAAAGATCCAAATAATTGTGTAAGATTATTATAAATACATTTTCCAAGAGATTTTTCACCATATTTTGTTAATACTTTATGAAATATTTTTGTATCAGATGAATCGGTATAACTTACCATAGCAATATTTTTTTCATAATTAATTGGTAAAAAATAACGAATAGGATTTGATGTAACAATTCTTGGAAGTTGAGAAAACCATCCAGATGTAAAAACACCATATGTTCGTAGAAGAGGTTCCATTTTTATAAATTTTAATACTTCAAGATTTTTAAAATAAGAGATTTTTTTCAAATTCTCAGATTCAATAGCACAAATAAGTTTATTTGTTTCTAGAGTCACAGATCGTTTAGATTTTCTAATTAAAAAATCACAAATAATAGTATCTTTAACATTAACATTAATAAATTTATAATTTGTAAATATTATTCCTCCTTTAGAAATAAAATCTTCTTTCATGGCATTTATTAAACTTGAGAATCCATTTTTCGCAGCATAATACCCTTCATGTGATCCCATTTCATTATAAAAACTTTTTAAACCTAAATCTGCTCGTAGAATTTCAACTTCTGCTTTATAAGGAAATCTAGATAAATATGTATCAGTTTTTTCTTTTCCATGAATTTTATAGCATAAATCTTTAATAGTGCTATTTGCTAATGTTTCATTACTAAGAGTTTTTAATGGTCCAAACATAGCATGTATAGAACTTTCAAAAATGTTTGGTTCAATTTGGCATCCATTTTTATATAATAAATCACTACTAATAGATACAAGTGGTTGATTATATTTTTTCATAAGATTAATAAGTAATGTGTGTTTTTCAGAAATTCTTCCAGCACCCATTTCCCAATTATAACCATCTTTATTGTATGTTAAAGTTCTACCACCTAAATCAGAGTATTTTTCACATAGACAAATATTTTTATTGTGTTTTATTAATTCTAAAGCACAATAAAATCCAGATATTCCTCCACCAATTATTAAATAATCATACATCTATTGTATTAAAAGACTTTCTAACCACGAAAGAATTTCTTGATTATCTGAACTAGATTTTATTCCAAGAATTTTCGTTTTATATATTACAAGAAAAGTAGGAACAGAACGAATACCACAATATCCAGCCGTATATGTATTTTTATCAATATCACACTTTAACCATGTTGCTGGAAAACGTGATATTAATAGTTCATGATTAATTTTGCGACAAGGACCACACCATTGAGCACTAAACCAGACAACAACTAAGTCAGGAAGTTCAAAATCGCAAGGTGTGCGTCCAATAAGTTGTTCAAATTGTTCTTGATTTTCTAAATATTTCATCTATAGATTTTATTATTTATTTGTCTTTATATTGTAAGCGATAAATCCACTTAATGGTAATAAAAGTAATAAAGAAAAAAAGTAATAATGATCTAAATTATCACTTTTACCACCATTGAGAACATTTTTAGCAGTGGCTTTTAATTCATCATATCCTCCTCCACTTAGTAAACCTAATGCTGATTGAACACTAGATTTTGGCAAAGCAGTAGTAGATAAACCAGTAGATTGTAATAATGATGTTACTGGATTTGTTGCTGTAATTGTTGACATTATATTTGTTGTTTTTGTTGTAATAAAGAAAAATAGTGTAAATAATGCTAATGCTAGAGTAATATAAAATGAACCTTTGCTGATAATATTTATAGCACTAGATATTGGGTCTGTTGATTGTGTTAAAAAGAATGTTGATATATAATATAATCCACCAAACGCACAAGTAGCTAAAATAAATAACCAAGTTTTTGTATTTTTACTCATATTTTCCATAGGTTCATCATCAATTTTACCAACAGCAATTTTACCTAAATCAAAAAAAGGATAATCTAAACCATTATGTCTTATATCTTGTTTATTATAAATTTGAACAATATCATAAGCATACCACGAACCAAGAGTTAAAACATTAATAAATAATTTTGCTAAACCAGTAAATTGAGAACCAATAGCCCAATGATCTAATCCTAAGAATCCAGTTACTGGAAAAAGAGCAAGATATTTATATAACCATAAAGGAAATGGTGGTATAAATGTATTAACTCCAGTTCTAAGATATGAAATTGGTTTTGATATAAAATTTATTGGATTTAATGTTGCCATACCCTAATTGAATGCTAGTTTATATAGTAAATAATATTCCACCAAATCCATTAACTACTCGTAGAACATTATGATTTGTTGCGTATACTCGGGCATATGCGTTTCCTCTAGGAGGAGTGGAACCATTTGTAGCATCGGGAACAATATTTAATTGTAATACAAAACTATCAATGCGACTGGCATTTACACTACCAGAAGGTTGAAGTTCCTCTGGTCTTAAAGCAAAACAATAATTATAGATAAATAAATTATTGGGAACACATGTATGGTGATAAAATGGTTGGACTAATCTAAAATAACCAGCATCACGTCTATCAAACCTATCATATCCGTCAAGTTGAACAATAGCATCTTGTAAAAGATCTTTACGAACACCAGATTCAAATATGCTAGTAGAACTATAATTAAAATATTCATGATTTGTTATCATTTGATTACGTTGAATAAACCATAAAAGTTCACGAATAGGGTGATTAAATTCAAGACGAACCGCCGAAGATGTTGCCCCTGTTGGAATAGATATTTGGGGGGTATATTGAATTTGTTCAATTAAATATTCATGTGTATTACTCACAAAACGTCTTCGCTCTTCAACATCTAAATATACATAATCACCAAATAATCTCATATCAGTAATTTTAACAGGATTTACAGAAAGAGTATTACAATTTGTTGTTATACCATTTGTAAAAAAGAGACTTTGTAAAGGATTTAATTTAATATTAATACGTATAGGATGATATTGTAAAGCAAGAAGAGGTAAATACTGGCCAGGGTTTTTACAAAACCAAAATCGTAAAGGAATATATAGTTTTAAAGGACCAAAATTTTGTGGTTCAATATAATCATCTACTTTTCCAATCATATCATTAAATCCTTGTCGTTGCATTGTTGTCGTTGTCATATTAGACCAAAGTTCCATCCATTCGCCCGTTTGTGTATCAATTTCTTGTTCTCCAATTTCTAGTGTAATTGTATCAATCAAGGCATGGCCAATAGAATTTACATAGGATACGGGAGTTCCATCAGTAAGTGTTAAAGCTGGTAATGTAACTTCTAATACTATAGGACCAAGTAAGTCACCTCTTCGTGGAACTAAACAAGATAATCGTTTTCCAAAATCTGGATCTCCATCAAAAAACATTGCTTGTGATTCTACAGCAAAATTAGTATAACGACGATATACCATCTTAAACCAAGTTATTTGTGGATTTCCGGTAAGAAATATGTCTTGTTTTCCTGTTGCTACAAGTTGTAACAGACCGCCATTTCCTGTCATATTCGCTACTTATTAGGAGTATTGATTCTTTTTCTAAGATAGAACGATTATGGATCCAACACTTTTTAGAAGTTTATTAGCAATAGATCCTAATACAAATTTTCCAGTATCAACAAATTATATATTATCAACCGATGGTGTTGGAGATATTTCTTGGCAAAATGTTATTAATAATATAAGTTCTATAGATAATAATGTTGGATATTTACCTTCTACAATTAATACCCTCTCTACACATATTTATAATTTAGAATCTGGATTTCTGTCGGGATCATTAAATACATCAAATCTTGTAAGCACTGTAAATGGGCTTGGTTCAGCGGGATATATTAGTTCATTCGCTTTTACAAGCACTATTACTAATTTGGGATCATATGGATATGTAAGTAGTTCTACACTTACAAGTTCTTTAATTGGTTTAGGTAGTCTAGGTTATGTAAGTTCATTATCATTAACAAGTTCATTAATTGGATTAGGTACATTTAATTATCTAAGCACATTAAGTCTTAGAAGTTCATTAATTGGATTAGGTACATTTGGTTATGTAAGTACGTCATATTTATCAAATACTATAAATAATTTAGGAACAACTGGTTATATTAGTTCCACCGTATTACAAAGTACTGTATATGGATTAGGTACTCTAGGATATGTAAGTTCGGCTTCATTATTCTCATCAATAATAACAGTAAATAATAATTTAGTAAGCAGTTCTACTGATTTATACAATAAAAAACAAAATATTTATTTAAACAATGCTGGAGCACTTGTGTTAGCCGGTTCTAATATTAATGTAACAATCAGTACAATTAGTAGTTTTTATTTCTATAATAGTTTTTATAATTCATCAATTACATATAAAGGAAATAATAGTAATATTACTCCATATGTAAATGGTCTTGATTTTTATGTATCAACTCTTGATACTCAATTAGATAAATTTTCATCTTATATAACAAATAAAACAAATTTAAGTTTAGAAGTTTATCCAAATATTATATTTTCTCAAATAAATACTAATTCAAATCCTCAAATATATCATGTATCTTCTTTTATTCAATACAATGGTTCAAATATCGGTATTCAACAACAAACAAAATTTTTAGCAATGAATAATTCTTCTTCTAATATATTTCAACAGCCTTTAAGAATTAATTTATCAGGTTCTGTAATTAATAATAATTATGTATATCCTTACTTACTAAATCATAGATTCATAAATGTATATGCTTCTGGTGTAAATGTTGGATTTACAAGTAATAATGCTCAAATCTTTATGGATTCTACTTCTTCGTATTATCTCTCTATTCAAAATATAGCACCATAAAAAAGAAAGATATTATGGCAGCAACATCACGTAAAACTATGCAATTGGATATGTTACAATTAAATTCATTACGTTTCTTAACTCTTAGTAATACTTCAATCCCATCAACGCTTGTTTTATCAGCAAATGGTGATGGAACAACATCATTTATTTCAATTAGTTCTTTTACATATACAAATATTAGTATACCCGGTCAAACAGTATTAACTGCTACTACTACAAATGGTACTTTAAATCTTTCATCTATGTCATCAGAACTATATTTATCAACAAATTCTGATGGTTCTGCTCTTAATATTGGTATTCCATCTTTAACAAGTACAATTGCTAGCACAATAGGTTATGCTCTGCCAAGCACATTGAATAAACTTTTTCCTATTATGCCAAGTTCTCTATATAATTTATTAACATATCCAAATATTAATTCAACTATTGGATATACGGGTACTAAAGGTAATCTATTAATGTCAACCGCATCATTTGGAGCGAATGTTACAGTTTTTAGTAGTTTTCAATATAATTTTTCAAATGGATTTTCAAAATATTTAAATCCCAATGGATCATCACGTGTATTTTTAGAATTCTATCCAAATTTTACATTTTCTCCAGTAATTACTCCATCAAGTATTTCTAGTTTAACATTATATCCAGAAGGAAATTCTAGTATTAAAAATGTAATTTCTTTATCTAGTCATCTAATGTATTATAATCCAATTACAAATATAAATATACCAGTTATTCAATCTGGTGTTCAACAATATATTAATATTAATTCATCATATCCTTATGGATTCTCATCTTTTACTAATAGACCATTATCAAATAGTTTTATTCAACCAATGCAATTTGAATTGGATTCAATGGCAACACGATCTAATTTAAATTTTAGCTTGCTACATTATGTTTCTGATGGTAATGCCTTATTAAAATCAACTAATGGTAATGATGTATTTAGAAGCGGATTTGAACGTGCTACCACTTTTATCAACAATAATATAGGTGATAAAAATTCTGTATTTATTCATATTACAAATTCTGGTAATCAATATTAACACCTTCTCGGATTGCTAACTCTTTTGCAAATGGTTGGAGAATTCCTTTTACAATAGCAGTAGGACGGTATGGCCACGGGCTTAAATATACAGCATTAGGATACTTATGTGCTCTCGGCCATCCTATTTGTTTATTATATCCTTTTTTCCATAAAGAATAATATAATTCTTGTCCTTCAGAATTTTCTGCAATATTCATATCTACTTCTAACTTTTTAGAATCAATACTATTATTATAAGATTTTACTCTATTTGTTATAGCATCATACCAGTGTTGGCAATAAGTACGTTTCCATAAAGTTGCTTGAAATGTAAATCCATATGTATCATACATTTGTGTGATTCTTAACCATTCACTATACTTTTCAGAACCTTGAGGTCCAGGGCAAGGCATATAACGAACAGAAAATAATCTTGGATCTCCCTCCAAATAATCTATAGAATTCTTTATAGCATCTTCATCAATAAATCTTTCCAAAAGAAAATCTTCTTGCATTGGTAAAACCATTGTAATATTTTCTGGTAAAAGTTCCAATGCTCTTTTTCTTGAAGTAAGAAAAGATGTATTTTCTTTTTCTAACACTAACAAATTTACATTATATTTCTCTACTAAAAGTTGACATACTGGGTGTTCTGGAACTTCAGTAGCCAAATAGACTTGCCATTTTAGATTTGGAGCATATCTTCTTAACAATACTAAATGTAATTCCAAAATATAATAATACTTTGGAGTTGAATTAATTAAATATGCCGTTCTATTATGATCCATCTATATTCATAGAACCAGATTTATTTAAATCTAAACATGGTATTTTATTTTCAGATATATCATATGGAGAATAAGGAGGTGTTTTTGGAGAATTTACTAAAGGACTGTTAAATGATAAATCTTTCACTTTATTTATAATATCTTCTAAACTTACTGTAATAGATTTATGTTCTACTTTTTTCTTTTGGAATAAAAAAGGAAATGAAAGTTCTCTTTTTTTATTGCGTTCAAATGGATTATTTTTCTTTAAAATTTCTTCTGGTGTAAATCTTCGGAAATTAAAATGATTCTTCTCTTCTTCTAAAATTTCATCATCATCTTTTATTTTACACTCTGTATTCATTCCTAATCATGTAGTATTTTTTGTGTTTAGGTATAAAGATTTTTTTATAATTTATTAATATATGGATTTAGAAAAAAAATTTAATAATTTTTCTATTGAACAGTTATATTCAAGATTGGAAAAAACTAATAATTATTTTGTTGATATTGGAGCATCTGATGGACCAGGTCCTATATTTTCTTATTTAACAGATATATCTAATTCTGGATTATGTATTGAAGGGAGACCCTATTTATATGATAGTTTAAAAAATAATATTAATAATTCAAATGTTGATATTCATATAGGATTTATATATCCCCATACAATTAATGATATATTTAAAAAATACAATGTTCCTAAAGAACCAGATATTCTTAAAATAGATATTGATAGTTATGATTTAGAAATATTACGAAATATTTTAGATAAATATAAGCCAAAAATTATTATTGCTGAAATTAATGAAAAGATTCCTCCACCGGTATATTTTGAAGTTAAATATGCTGAATCTTATGAATATGACAGTTCTCATTTTTTTGGATTTTCTATTCAAGCTGGAAAAGAAGTATTAGAATCATATGGATATAAAATTGTTTCATTAATTGAAGGTAATAATATAATATGTTTACATACAGACTATTTTGAAGTTCCAAATATAGATATAAACACAATATATAGACTTGGTTACTTAGAAAATAGTGAAATATTTAATAAATTTTATTGGAATGATGATGTAAATCATTGGCATGAAATAGATGATGTAGAAATGTTAAAAAAATATATCATTGGTTATTTTACACAAAATAATTTTAGAGGAACTCCAAAATTAAGAGATAGTTTCATAATTAAGTAAAAAATCCATAAAATTAAACCATATTTCCATATAGTAAAGTTATTATAAAATGAATCTAGTTATAGTAGAATCTCCAGCTAAATGCTCAAAAATAGAAGGATTTCTTGGAAATGGATGGAAAGTCTTAGCATCTATGGGTCATATTCGTCATTTGGTAGAAGATTTAAAATCACTTCATATTGAAGATGGGTTTAAACCAGAATACGAGTTTATGAGCGAAAAGATGAAAACTATCACTCAACTAAGAGAAGCAGCTAAAAATGCTACTAAAATATATTTAGCGAGTGATGATGATAGAGAAGGTGAAGCGATCTCTTATTCTGTTGCTATTGCGTTAAATCTTAATGTAGCAACAAATCCTCGTATAGTATTCCATGAGATTACTAAACATGCTATATTAAATGCTGTAAAGAATCCTAGAACAATTAATATACATCGTGTAAATTCTCAACAAGCACGAGCAGTCTTAGATTTAATGGTTGGATTTACTATTTCTCCTCTTTTATGGCGATTTGTTGGTCCATCATTATCTGCTGGGCGTTGTCAAACTCCAGCACTAAGACTTATTGTTGAACGAGAAAATGAAATTACAAATTTTAAATATCAATATTTCTGGAAAGTTGGTGGTAATTGGAGTTATAAAGATAATAGATTTAATGGAACAATGACTGACATGTTAGAAGATGAAGAATCCGCATTAAATTATCTTGAAAATATCCATAAAACATCTAATGCCACAATTACAAATATTTCTACAAAACCAACAATACATAATCCTCCACTTCCACTAATTACATCTTCACTTCAACAAGAAGCATCAGCGTTATATAATTCTAATCCTAAAAATACAATGAGAATTGCTCAGAAACTCTATGAAGCAGGACATATTACATATATGAGAACTGATAGTGCTGTATTATCTGAAGAAGCAATTTTAGAAGCCCAACAATTAGTGGAAGAAAAATATGGAAAAATATATTTGGGAGTAGAAAAACAAAAACAAAAACATGGTGAAGTAAAAAATCAAGATGCCCACGAATGTATCAGACCAACTCATTTTAATGTGGAAACATTATCAGCAGATTTTACTCAACAAGAAAAACATATTTACAATCTTATTTATAAACGTGCCTTACAAAGTATTATGAGTGCTTCCAGAGGTGAAGAACGAAAGATTCAATGGCAAATAGAAGATGATACATTTACATATGAAGGTGTATGGAAGAAAACTAATTTCCAAGGATGGAAGATTGTAGGTCAAAGTGAAACAAAATTAGATGATGAAGATGAAGAAACAATAGAAGATAATTGGCCAAGTCTAACAGTAGGAACACAGATTAATTGGTTATCATTAGAAGCAAAACAAAATATAACAAATGCGGCTCCAAGATATAATGAAGCAACTCTTGTGCGAGAGTTAGAAAAGAAAGGAATTGGTCGTCCATCTACTTTTGCTTCATTAGTAGCAGCCATTGTTGATAAAGAATATGTTAAGATTGATAAAGAACCAAAACTGGAAACTAAAATAATAACATATAGTATTAAACCACATACATGGCCTTGTGAGAAAAAGATAGATTCTAAAATGAAATCTGGAGAAAAACAAAAAATGATGCCAACTATTTTAGGAACTCAAGTGTATGAATTCTGTATACGAGAATTCAAAGAACTCTTTGATTTTGGATTTACAAAACAAATGGAAGATAGACTTGATTTAGTAGAAAAAGGTTCTGAAGAATGGAGAAAAGTTTGTAATGATACATATAACTCTTATAAAGAAAAATATGAAACATTAAAGAAAGTTCCAGCCAAAGAAATCTCTAGATCAAAGAAAACTATATTATGTGATGGATATGAAGCAGTTATTACACGCAACGGACCATGTCTAGTAAAAGAGGGAACGTTTATTGGATGGCCTGTAGGTGTTGAGTTTAAAAAAATTACTGATGAAATTGTTAAAAAGTTCTTAGAAGAAAAAACACAAGTAGATATCTTTGGATACTATGATGAAAAGCCATTGCTAAGAAAGAAAGGAAAGTTTGGAGAATATATAGAATATGATGGAAAGAATATTTCATTAAAAGCTGGTGATACAGTAGAAAGTATTGTAAAAAAGTTAGAGAACAGTGATACTTTACATATATTGGGAGATTTTATCTTTAAGAAGGGACAATATGGTCAATACATGTATAAGAAACCAAGTGCACATAAGAAACCAACATTTGTATCGGTGCCAAGTGGTCTTGATGTAAAGACTTTAAGTTTAGAAGCAGCGAAAGCTATTTATGAAAACAATATAAAGCCCAAAAGAACATTTAAGAAGAAGAATGATAAATGATGGCCAAATAAAGTATAATGATTCTATGGGACAAGTGATTGCGGAATATGCTAAGGATACAAGATTTAAAAACTATTTAGAGATTGGAACTTGGAATGGAGGAGGATCAACCTATTGTTTTGCAAAGGGATTTGAACATAGAGATCCATCATCTTTTTATTTTGTATCGTTAGAAATTAATAAAGAATTATATGCAATAGCAAAAGAAAAATATAAAAATGTAAAATATATATATATTGAAAATGCGTCCATTTTAAAATGGGAAGATGTTTCAAAGGATATTAATAATTTATTAGAATTATTTGAAAATATTAATAATGAATGGTTAAAAGATGATATATCAAGTTTAAGTAAAGCAAAATATATGGATTTTGTAGAATGTAAACCAGAAGTTGTGCTTCTAGATGGTTCTGAGTATTTAACTTATTATGAGTTTAAAAAGTTAGAACCTACAACAAAGGTTTTCATATTAGATGATATTAATACAGAAAAGTGTAAGAAGATTGTAGAAACATTAGAACATAATTCTTCTTGGAAAATGAAATATATGGAACGAAACCAGCGAAATGGTTGGGCTGTGTTTGAAAAAATAGATTTAGTAAGAAAATAATAATCCAGCACGACCACCATAAATTCTTAATACATTATATGTTTCTGCATACAGATTCATATAATATCGTGGAACATTATTTACATTAAGACTTCCAGTATTTGGATGTAATCCAAGTTGTAATTCAATATTTAACATTTTATCTAAATTCGCTTCACCAGAAGGTAAACTTGGAGGTAGTAATCCATGTTGAAATCCAAACATTAAAGTATAATAGTAACGATTAACCCAAGGACTTTTTTTCATTTCAAGACTTGGTAAAACGCTACGAAATAAACTAGGACAATCTGTTAAAAATCTTATTAATTTTCCTTCATATTCTAAAGCAATACGATTAAGAGGTTCAGAATCTCGTGTGCTAAATCCAGAACGTATAGATCCTAACCATTGAGGATTTTCTAAACCAGAAGCATCAGGCCACCATGGAACATTTGTTCCAACACCATTTAAATCACGAGTTGCCAGAAAGGTAGCATTATATCGTAGAGCCTCATAACGATTTAGATAAAAAAAGAGATTACGTGTTGGGTTCGGAACACTAAATTTATAATTTAGTTTATTCATATTTTGAGTATCTACTGGATCAAAATTGTAATGTTGGACTATAGGAATCTTTATATCAGAAAGACGAAATCTATTTGCTTCAGGTTTATCTAAATATACATATTCTGCTAAAACATAAGTTGAACCTAAATTAAAAGTATTAGGCATTTGAACTCCAGGTATAGCACTTACTAAGCCAGGTAATCCATATACATTTGAACCAGCATTATTACTCACGTAAAATTGAGAATTACTTAGAGGATAATAGGCATCACCCGCAACGGGAGTGCCATATGGTAGTTGCTGGTATGCGGAACTTACATATAAATTATTGATTGGATTAAATGTTACAGAAAGTTGAACTAAATCTGCTTGAATCGCATCAATAGGTAATGCTAATCCGCTATCACCACAACTAAACCAGAAAGGTAAAGGAGTTACAACAACAGAAGGATTTTCATCAGTTACTCCAAAACTCTTATAACTAAATCCATTATCTTTTCTATGAATTAATTTATTCATAGATTGTTGTTTTTCAAGAGGATTGTAGAATTCATCCATAATTTCCATAAGTCTTCCATCAAGTCGTTCTATTTTTGCTCCACCAATACTAATTGTGGTTTCATTAATTAAAGCATGTCCAAGACTATTTGTCCAACCAAAATATGGTCCTACAAAATTACTATTACTTTGTGCTTGTAATTGAATTGTTGCTATATCTGGCATAGTAGTAACCAAATATAATCTTGTAACTAAATGACCTTTTCTTGGAATTGTTAAAGTGCAACTTGTATTTAAATTTGGTATAGTATCAAAATCTAATCTTGCCCATTGCGTTGTAAATCTTCCACTACGAATAAATAATTTTGTGAATGATTCAATATTAGGCTGTCCTTTCGGACATAATAATCTTGTATCTTGAACTCCACTATGAAGAATTCTCAATATAGAGGCTGCCATCTAATAAATGAAATAAGGTTTTTTTAGATGTAAAAAATTGATTGTTTATTTCATATAAAATAGTATTATAAAATGAATAGTATTATGGATTGAAAATATGTTTGCTATGAAAAAGAAGAAGAAGTGTTTGCCAAAGACAATACATAATGATGATGATGATGAGGCTATATCCTATGATATCCTATTAGAACGTATTTATAAATGTATCACAACAGATAATCCACAAGATAAAACTCCATATAGACGATTGCGTCTTCCACATCCAGATATTGGACGTCTAGGAAGCACTCGTACACTCTGGAGAAACTATGATAAAGTATATATGCTATTAAATCGTGATTCTGATCATCTATTAAGTTTCTTTAAAAATGAATTGGGTACAATGATTTCAATAAATAAGGATAATCAAATGGTCGTTCAAGGTAGATATGAATCTAAATATTTTGAATCATTGATTTCTAAGTATATTAATTCCTATGTTACTTGCTTAAATTGTAAGTCTACTGATACAACACTTGCTCGTGATTCAGCATCACGACTAGTATTTATGACTTGTTCTACTTGTAGATCTGTTATACCTATAACAGATGGATATCATGCGGTAGTAAGTAAGAAAGAGCGACGACAAAAGGCAGATATTAAAAATTAATTGTGTATTTCAGAATCTGGTAAAATAATATGAAAAAATTGATACCATATTATCATATAATGATAATAGACATAATGTGGTTAAAATCTCTTAAATTAAGTTATAAAAAACTTAGTGCTAAGACTATTAATCTAAATAAATCAGAAAACACACCTATATTATTTAATACTTATAATGAAGATGATTATTATTATGTAATTAATAATAACTATAATTATATATATTCACTTGACGAATTATGTATCATTTTAAAAAATAATGGAGAAAAAAGAGATCCTTTTACACGTCTTCCTATTGTTAAATATGAATTTGTAAGAATAAAATTAGTCTGTGAATAATTTATTAGTAATACCATTCATAAATCGTAACCAATTTAAACCAATACAAAATACTTTCACTTCCCAAGAAGTATCAAAATTTGATTCTGGCTGTTTTACTTCTAGTGTAAGTTTTAGACTCTGAAGACGGCTAGCATTCAGAGAACCAGATGGTTGATGTTCTTCAGATGGATGATGAGCAAATGGATAACCATAAATAAATCTATTATATGATACTATACCACCTTTATGATGATTTGCTATTAATTGTCTGTAATATTGTTCTGGAGCATCACACAAAGTAATTCCATTTGCTTGTAGTTTAGCGGATTGTAATAATGGCATTTTTGGATTAAATATAGGATCATATTCTTGTTCAATAACACTACTGAAATTAGTATGTTCATTATTTATATTTGTTGCTTTTCTACGGATAAACCAAATAATTTCTTCTAGCGGATGGTTCGCCTCTAAAGGTAGCTGAATTGTCATACTATCATTTGCTAGTTTAGAGACAACATATTTTAATGGCTCATCAAATGTAAATGTTTGAATTTCTCGTATTAAATGTTCAAATGGATCTCGTAACATTTTATTACGTTCTTCACCACTTAGATATGCTCCATATGTAATAAGTTTTACTTGTTGAAAATCTGGTATTACTTGTGTAATTGTTTTTGTTATAGTTCCATTATTAAATGTTAATGTTTGTCCTAATGGTGTAGATGTACAAGTATTTCTAAATCCTCTTAATTGTCTTACAACATAATCAAATGGACGAAATGTTATATGAATACGCGCAGAACCTTCTTTTACAGCAATCATAGGAAGACTTTCACGATAACGATTTCTCATATAGAAAAATGGAATAACACAAAAAATATTACCATCTTCTATTGGAAAATTTCTCTGCGGATTCCAGTTTAATATGTCCGATGTTGATACTAATCCTAATGTATCAGTTGCTAAACCAAATTGTTGATTTAAATCTGTAGCAAGACTACTATAAACATAAATAAAGTCTCCATCAAGTGATTCAATCGTAACACCATCAATTTCTAGCTCAGCTTTTTCTATAAGAGCAGAACCAATAGAATTAGCAAAAAAGAAAGCATTTTGAGGATTATCATATGTATAGGCACCAGTAGAAATATTTAATTGTGTTGTAATATCTAACCAATGAGATAATTGAATCTGTATAGCCGTTCCAAGCATTATATCACCACATGGAACAGAACCGATATCAAAAGTAAATCGTTGTCCATAGTTGGCTGGACCACGAAAGGGAAAATCTTGAATTACTGGAACAAATGGAATATTTCTGCGATTAGAATTTCGTGTAAACCATGTAACATTAGTTTCTAATGGAAAAAAATCATTATCTTGTTCATCTCTATCTGTTAAATCAAGTAATGTAGTTATATCTCCACCGGGTCTAACATAACTATTCATCTGTTTAGATATGTAAAGATTTCTTTACATATGAAGGAACTATATAATTGAGTTTAGTGTTTTTTTATGTTATTATTTTTCATTTTTTTTGTTTCTGATCGTGTTTTACCAACAATTAATAATTTCTTAGCTGCTTCTTTTTCTTCTTTCTTCCTTTTCTCTCTTGTATTTTTTGCTTTTTGATATCTTGTCATTAATCGTATCTTCTTTAATTTAGGTTGTAATGAAGAATTATTTATTAGTTTGCGCTTTTTTTTTGTTTTATTAGTATTTTCTGATATTATATTTTTTATAGCATTTAATAATTCTTTTAAATTAATATTACTTTCTACTGCGTTTTCTACTGCGTTTTCTACCTTGTTTTCTACCTTGTTTTCTACTGTATTTTCTACTGCGTTTTCTACTGTATTTTCTACTACGTTTTCATTTGGACCAATTCTAAATATCACTTTTTTCTCTACTTTATTTTCATTTGGACCAATCTTAAATGTCACTTTTTTATTTGTCGTATTATTTGGTATCTTTGTTGAAAAAATAACTTTATCCTTTTTATTAGACTTGTGTTGGGCTAGGCGTTTTTTCCATAAATTCATAACACTTTTAACTGTTTTATCATTCATCTATTCATTACTATTATTATTTGGCCGTTTTTTTCTTAGTATTATTATTTTTTTTCTTAGTCGTATTTCGTGTTGCTCTATATTCTTTTGTATATTTTTCACCAACATTTGCCATAGCACCTTTATGTTCCATTTCTTTAATAAATTTTGTATGAGCCCGTGTTAATATAGATGGTTCAGCATTTGTTATATTTTTTTTACTTTTGCTTTTGACTGATTTTCTTTTAATACGCGGAGTTTTAGATTTGCGTGGAGTTTTAGATTTGCGTGGAGATCCAATATGCATCTTTTCGAACATAGAAGCAAGTACATCAATATTTTCATTGTTTGATAATCCTAATAACTTCTTTTCATTCTTTTCTAGCATCGTTAATTCCTTTTCTAATTTTGACCGGGTGTTATTACTTGTTGACTCTTTATCCATTTCCGCTAGTATATTGCTCTTTCGTTTAGCTATCGTTTCAATAGCATTATTCATTCTAATACAAACGCATAAAAAAAGTATGCTCTTTTCTTTTGTTTTTTCTTATATATTTAATATTTTATCTAATCCTTCTTGTTAGTCTTCTTGCTGTGCTTCTTTACAGGCTTTGCTTCAGCTTCAGACTTTACCTCAGCTTCAGACTTTGCTTCAGCCTCTGACTCAACTGCGGTCACTTCTGCCTCTGAAGCACTGCTAGAGGCCTTCGTCTTCTCAAGGACTGTCTTCCAGTGAGCCTCATCATACTCGCCAGCATCCTTGCGACGCTTTGCTTCTTGTGCGATCTCTGGCGCCTTAAACTTAGCATCTGGATTGGCTGCCTTCATGTCAGCATGAACCTTCTTGGCAAAGAGATTCCATGCTGAAGAGCCACGAGGCTTGTGTTCCTTCTTTGCCTTCTTTGCGGGGGGAGCAACATCACTAATCTTGATCTTCTCAATAGAAGCCTCTAGAATAGCAATACGATTGCGCATCTCTGCGTTCTCGTCCTTCAGAGCCTCCATCCTCTTCTCAAGAGCTGTAATCTTAGCGGCTGCCATTTTACTTTAATACTTTAATACTTGAATACTTGCTAGGAATACTGTATTTATGGCAAAAAACAAATCAATTTTTTTTGTGTGTAACTTTATTAATAAGAGGGGGTGTTCTTTACACTCTTGAAGATTAAATATAATCATCCCAGTCAATTCCATAGTAATCAATATATTTTTGAACTCTAGAAGGATGAAACACTTTCATTACCAACTCTTCCTTAATAACAGCGGTTCTTTCCTTAGCTCTGCGCATCATCACACAAAGCGGGAATTCATATTTTGACATTGGATTAAAAGATAACCATTCATAATCCCATGGTATATCTGGATTTGCTTGTACGATTTCCCATGATATATTTGGATTTCGAGATAACCGAGTATACTTCCAATCCTTAGTTGGATTTGCTTTTACGATACTCCATGTAATGTTGGGATTTATAGATAACATATAATAATCCCATGGTATAGTTGGATTTGCTTCCACATTGTCCCATGTGATATTTGGATTCACAGATAAATAATAATAATCCCATGGTTTAGTTGGATTTTCTTGTACAATATCCCATGTTATATTTGGATTATTAGATAAATAAGCATAATCCCATGGTTTATTTGGATTTGCTTGTACAATATCCCATGTGATATTTGGATTTATAGATAAACAACTATAATTCCATGGTTTAGTTGGATTTGCTTGTACAATATCCCATGTGATGTTTGGATTTATAGATAATACACTATAATTCCATGGTTTAGTTGGATTTGCCTGTACTATGTCCCATGTAATGTTGGGATTAGAAGATAAACCCCAATCATATTCCCAAGGTTTAGTTGGATTTGCTTGTACTATGTCCCATGTAATGTTTGGATTTGCTGATAAACAAGCATAATTCCAAGGTGTAGAAGGTTTCGTTGGATTTGCTTGTACTATATCCCATGATATATTTGGATTAAGAGATAACCAACTACAATTCCAATCTTTATCTGGATTTGCTTGTACGATTTCCCATGTTATGTTTGGATTTTCTGATAAATGATCATAATTCCATGGCCTATCTGGATTATCCAGAATATATTGAAACCACTTAGACGTCATTTTCCTCTTTAGCTTAATACTAAAAAAAATGTTAGCCATGAATCAATTTTTTTTAATGTTTTGCTTTCCACTCAACAATCCTCTGGCGGATCACATCATACATCGTATCGTCCATCTGGTAGCGAAGTGCCTTGTATGGTGTGACAGTTTCCATATCTACACCCTCTGTCATTAGCACCTTGAAGAGGCTAGGAGACCAACCAGAAAGCATCACCACGCCCTCTTCGTCTGCCTTTGCGTGCATGTCTTCGCACATAGGAGAAAGGTTCCAGATGACAATGCGAGGAACTGTGTAGCCCTTGCCTTCACCCCACATCGTCTCACCAGTCTGCTTGAACGCAGCACGAATCATCTGGAGATGGGTCTGCCAAGGTGTGGTCTTGACATTGTGACTATAAGAGTTGCGTGGCGTCGTGTAGTAGTTGGTCTCGCTAGAACCGCACGCTTGATCCCATGCCATATCTGTGAGGACAATAATATTTTCTGGCTCTTGGCCAACAGGTACACGATGCTTTACAAGATTGGAAAGAACCAGATCCATTGCTTTTTGGAAGTCCGTTGAAATACCTTGACCATACTGGCTGTGACGATTGAGATACTCAACCTTGTGGAAGATATCTCCCATCTTTGGCAGATCCACCATCTGAGGTGTTGAATCAAAGGTGATCATCTTTCCCTTGAAAGCATCTGTGGTGACCTCACTGATGAGAAGGCCGAGAGCACGAGATACTTCTAGTGGCAGACCAGCCATAGAACCACTGAAATCGCACATAGGGATTGAGCGACCCAACCCTCTTCCACCTTCAGATCCTTCCTTTGCCTTCACCACAAAGGCGTTCCACGCACCAATGAGAGCATTACGCTCATCACCAGAAGATTTATTAAGACTGACCCGATTTACAATCTCGTGAGGATAGAGAGTATCTGCTCCCTTTGCCATCTTAGTACCCTTTGCTGTCTGAGCAAAATAGATCTGGAAGTGTTCACGACATGTGTTGCGCACCATATCATCTGGCTTGCGGAGCTCATGACCCTTTAGTGACTCATTGAGAAAGGCCTTAGTATGAAGTTTCATACACCGAGCAGCGACCTTATCTGGAATAATCTTGTCCCACGTGTTTCCGCACATAGCGATCTCTGTCGTTTGGATATACTTGTTGAGTGCTGAGACACGCTTGCGATAGTCTGCCAGACGTGCTTGGATCATTGGCTTCTTGCTCAACACGCTTGCAAGCTGCTTTGCTAGAGGCTTGCCTTCACGCGGAATCCACTTTGCTAGCAGAGATGCTGGCTTCTTTTGTGCCATTGCGATCTCATCTTCCACTAGCTTCTGTGTGGTGAGCGTTAGAACATCGCCCTCAATATCCGTGTGCTGCTCAGCCAAAGTGAACACATCTCCCCAGTAGCCAAAGTGAGGCACCAGATCAAGCAGATGGATTGCGAGATCACGATGCTTCTTCAGTAGCACAGAGTAGAGTGCGTAGAAGAGTTGACGCTCACCCTTTCCACCACGGATGTTGCGATTCATGAAAGCAAGCACAAAGGCATCTTCCAGATGACCTTCATCTAGAATCTTGATCATCTTTTCTTCCAGCATTGTCTTGTCGGCTCCGCGGACTAGCAGAGCAGAAAGCACCACACGAGAGTTATCTACCTCCTCGTGAGTATAGATGTCAGAACCCTTAACTCCAATATTAGTAGACATTTTCCTTGATACTCTTCGTGCTATTCTTTTAAACAGGGATAAAAATACAAAAAAAAGTTATTGAAAAAATCAATTTTTTTCATTATTCATTATTCATTATTCATTATTCATTATTCATTATTCATTATTCATTATTCGCTATACTTCTTAAAGAGTTCCCTATAGATACGTGTAAATTCTATTCTATAAAACATCAAATAAATCTCAATATCATACGGGATTCCTAACTCTAGTGTCTGAAGCTGAGCTTGTACATTTGCAAGAACTGGTGCTTCAAGAGCAGCCTTGACATGTGCGGCGGCTTGCTTATCCATCCTAAATACTAATTAAAAAGTATGTTTATGGCTTCAATTTTTTTTATTTTTAAGGATAATAGACTTTGAACATCTTCTTTGTTTCATCATAATCAGACTGTTCAAAGAAGACCAGTTTATTTGTTGAGTTAATCGTTATCTTCAATGCCTTATCGTTAAAACGAACTGGTGGCAACTTACTACAACGATCAAGCATATAGTATGTCCGTCCTTTATCCCTAGAAAGGTAAAGACAACCAGTATTTGAAAGGCTTACAAACCATTCTGTCTGCTCCTTATTTGAACTATAAAACTTAGCATGATCTTTTTCTACACGTGCACTTATAATCTTAGGATTGTGTGTATCTACTTGAATGATGGGCTTCTTAGGTTCTGAGTCCATAGCTTCTGCGTCCATAGCTTCTGCTTCCTCCTTAGGTTCTGCGTCCTTAGGTTCGGAGTTCTTCTTCTCTAGCTCAATGATACGAGCACGCAGCTCTGCGATATCGTCCTTCATGCTGGAAATGACTGCTGCGGACATCTTGTGTGCTACTGCTCTATAGTGTAGAATGAATACTAGGCTTGTGGCGGATGCTTTATTCAATTTTTTTTACAGATTGAAAAACTAACTAAAAATAGCACTAACCCTCTGTATCATCTTTTGCTCTGTTTTTCAATCTGTAAAAAAAATTGAAAGATGTATAAGAGCCTATAAGAGGTATTTTAGGCTCTTGTATTCAATTCAAAAAAAAAATTGAACGGCAGAACCCCCTGAAAGATAGTATTCCAAACGAGTCTATAGAGCAGTAACAAGCCATTAAACACTCTCGCACAAGATGTCCGCAGCAGTCATTTCCACCATGAAGGATGAGATCGCAGAGCTCCGCAGCCGCATCAAGGCTCTTGAGCTTGCTCAAGCCTCAGAGCCGGTCAAGACTAAGCGTTCTAAGAAGGAGAAGGATCCTGATGCCCCCAAGAAGCCTCTCAGCGCATGGGCGACTCTGCTTAAGGAGGTCTATATGCCTCTTCTCAAGGAGGCTCTCGATGGTAAGAAGATGCCAACTGGTCTTGGCCTCAAGGTGGCCGGCTATCTTCATAAGCAGGGTAACACGGCACCTGCTCTGGACGAAGTCAAGAAGGCCATTGAGTATCTAGAGGCGAATCCTGACTACAAGAGCGATACTCAGAAGAGCCGCTCAGAGTCTGGCTCGGTAAGCGAGAAGAAGCCTCGTGGCCGTCCCCCGAAGGCAAAGAAGACGGATGATAAGCCAAAGCCTACTGTTGTGACGCCAAAGGCAGAGCAAGAGGAGGAAGAGGAGGAGCAAGAGGAGGAAGAGGAGGAGGCCTATGAGCATCCCAAGTTCTCAGCGTTCACTTTCAAGGGCGTTGAGTATCTCAAGGACGAAGATGAGAATGAGCTCTTTAGCTCTGAAGGCGACATGAAGTGGGTGGGAACGTGGAACGGCAAGAAGATCGTGAAGGGGGAGATGAGTGAGCGGGTCAAGAAGATTCTTGCTGCAGAAGATTAAAAAACAAAAGAAAAAAAAACAAAAGAAAAAAACAAAAGAAAAAAGAAGATTCTTTTTCATGTAAGAGTGGACGCAAAAAAATTGAATTGTTTTTTTCCACAACTTCATTATTCCATTCAAGTAGTCAAGATCTCAAATCCTCTAACCTCTAACCTTTAAAATGTTCGCTGAGTCTTTCGTTCAGGATCTCGTGTCTGAATACAGCGAGAAGAATGATCACAACAAGGCACAAGAGTATTTCAAGCGATATGAACAGTCCTTCTTGGACGAGATCAAGGAGTACATGAACTCTACTATCACTCTACGTGATGGTCGTGAGGTGCTGGCAAAGGATGATCTCGCTTACAAGATCCGCAAGGGTGTTGCAATGCGTGCTGAGCACATTCAAGCTCCGTTCTTCACCTACTATATGACCAACTTTGGAGACAAGAAGAGCAAGTCGCTCGGTGGTAAGAAGGAATTCAAGACGGGTGAGACTTACCGTGATGCGGCGATCCGTCTCGGCTACCATGAGCTGTGCCAGCCTCTTGCGGAGCCTCCTACTATCACGGAGAAGAACGAGGCTGGGGAGGAGATTACTCGCCAAGAGGATCCCGCACCTAAGCACTGGGTCTATGAGTGGACTGATATCCGCTACAAGCTTGCTGAACTCTTTGGAAGCAACTTTACCATTGTGAAGAAGTTCCGTCCCACGGACAACAGCACAGAGGGTTTTGGCGAAAACAAGAACATTCGGACTTGGGAGTGTACTCTGTTTCTAGAGTTCCATCCCAAGGGCATTACTGATGCTGACTGGCTAGCAAAGATGCCAAGTGAGTGGAAGACTGTGCCTAAGGTCATTAAGACAAACGCTGCCAAGGCTGTCAAGGCTACTAAGTCGTCAAAGAAGGCGTAGAAAGAAATAAAAATTGATTAATGATTAAAACATTTTTTTATCATCAAAAATGACGTTTACCTCTACGTGGTTTCAATTCATTCTAGATAATCCGGATGAAGATTGGTGTTATGATTATTTATCTAAAAATCCCAATATTACATGGGATATTGTGAAAGATAATCCTGATAAAGAATGGGATTATACTTGTTTATCTTATAATCCAAACATAACATGGGAAATCGTACAAGCAAACCCAGATAAACCTTGGGATTATCCAACGTTATCTTGGAATCCAAATATTACATGGGAAATCGTACAAGCAAATCCGGATAAAAATTGGAGTTATTATTGGGGGTTATCAGCAAATCGAAATATTACATGGGACATCATACAAGCAAATCCAGATAAACATTGGAGGTATAGTTTGTTATCTGGAAATCCAAACATAACATGGGATATTGTGAAAGCAAATCCAGATAAAGACTGGAGTTATTACGGGTTATCCATGAATCCCAACATTACATGGGACATAGTACAAGCAAACCCTGATAAACCTTGGAATTATAGCTATTTATCTCTAAATCCTAATATCACTTGGGATATCGTGAAAGCAAATCCAGATAAACATTGGGATTATGGTTATCTATGTCTAAACCCAAATATTACATGGGAAATCGTCCAAGCAAATCCAGATATACCTTGGAATTATGTTTATTTATCTTATAATCCAAATATTACGTGGGACATCGTACAGGCAAATTCAGATGAGGATTGGATGTATACTTGGTTATCTAAAAATCCAAATATAACATGGGATATCGTGAAAGCAAATCCAGATAAAAATTGGAATTATTGGGAGTTATCTTCTAATCTAATGGAAAAATACGTGTTTCCGATTTGTAGTATGAAGCGGAAATCTAAGGAACGCACATCCAAATTTAAGGAAGAATTGGTTATGAAAGTGTTTCATCCTTCTAGAGTTCAAAAATGGGTAGATTATTATGGAATTGATTGGGAAGATTATATTTAA
>Ga0208872_1000529_pt1 | contig 27353 bp, 18 predicted proteins | sample CryBogCBH12Aug08_FD_185508 | JGI IMG/M metagenome (GOLD analysis project Ga0208872, IMG submission 185508) | Freshwater microbial communities from Crystal Bog, Wisconsin, USA - CBH12Aug08 (SPAdes) | ecosystem: Environmental > Aquatic > Freshwater > Lake | place: Crystal Bog, Wisconsin, USA...
AATGCATCAGTGATCAAGATCCCTTTGATCGTTTCAAAAATGTATGAACAAAAACTCATTCAATTTTCTGCGCAGATCTATCATATGGAAAATGGCAAAATGGTAGCAACTTATTTTGATATACCTGACCTTGTAAAGGAAAAAGTTGTTAAAACCAGAAACGGATATTTGACACAGTATAAATTCGCTTTCCCTGGTATCAAAGAAGGCTGCATTATTGAATATTTTTATACCATTCAATTACCTGGTGTTGGAGATGTGCCTAAATGGCAATTTCAGGCAGGATTACCCTGTATCTGGAGTGAATATCTTATAAAACAACCCATCTATTATACCTACCTGCTTACCAAGAGGGGTAAACCTCATTTTGATATTGACAGTACCTGGTATACCACCAGCAATTATGGCGGAAGGGCTGATGACGGCAGTTTCTATGATGAATCAGAAATTATGAAGGCTTCCACCAAAATGCTGGTACATTATATGGCCATGAAAAATGTACCAGATATGGAAAAGGAACCCTATGTAAGTAATCTTTCGAATTATAGAAAGAGTATTGATTTTGAATTATATAGTGTACTGTATCCACCAATGTTTTACAAAAGGATCATTAAAAGCTGGATTCAGGAAGTGAATATCCTGAATAATGATGATGATTTTGGTGCCGGACTAAAGGAAGGAAAGTGGTTGGATGAAGCTATAAAAAGCATTCCGGGGAGCAGAGACAATTTACCTTCCAATAAGGCTAAAAGTATTTATGTTTATGTAAGGGATAATATGACCTGCAATAAAAAACAGGGTAAATACCTGTCACAGCCTCTGGAGGAAGTTTTTAAGTCTAAAGTGGGTAGTGCAGCTGAGATTAATCTTTTGCTTACAGCACTCTGCCGAAAAGCAGGACTAAGTTCCAGTCCGCTGATCCTGAGTACCCGGGAAAACGGGGCTGCGGGAGAAACTTACCCTTCTGCGGATAATTATAATTATGTGATTTGCCGGGTACAAACGGAAGGGCAAAAAATATTGCTTGATGCCAGCAGCAGGTCCCTGCCTTTTGGGGATCTGAAACCTGACTGTTATAATGGATGGGCCAGGGTAATAGATCTTACTTTTTCAAGTGTATTGCTTTCAACTGATTCACTATCAGAGCATAAAGAGACTACTATTTCATTAGTGAACAGTAAAAATGGTTTGGATGGATCTGTTATTAACAGCCTTGGTAAAGTAGAAGCCTATTATTTGCGGGCAAAACTTGAGAACCTGCAAAAAGAAGATATTTTAAATGATCTCAGAAAAGAATATCATAGCCCCTATGAGATTAGCAATATTAATATAGATTCTTTGCAAAATACCGATTCTCCAGCCGTTATCAGGTATGATTTGAAATATACACCCGGTGATGAAGACCTTTTGTATTTTGAACCATTTATGGAGCAAAGTTTCCACACCAATCCATTTACAGCAGATAAAAGAGTATTACCCATTGAAATGTCCTATTGTTTACATCAGTCTTTTGTATTGAACATGGAAGTTCCCAAAGGATATGTTGTGGACGAGTTACCCGGTGCTGCTCATATAGAATTAAATGGAAAAGATGGATTATTTGAATACAAAACAGAGCAATCCGGTATAAACATTAAGTTATCCTGTACCTTGAATCTGCATAAAGCTATTTATGAAAAAGAAGATTATCAAAAACTTAGAGAATTCTATTCTTTAGTGACCAAAAAGGAAGCGGAAAAGATCGTTTTTAAAAAAATAAAATAGAGAATGTCATTAGCCATTATACGTCATGGTCAGTCTACCTGTAATTTAGCCAACTAGTTTAGAAAGGATTTGGATGTACCAGTTTCTCAATTGGGTAAAGAAGAAGCGCTGGAAGCTGGAAAAAGTTAAAAGGGATATTTTTTATTAAACAAATGAATGAATTGCTTGTTGTTTTTAAAAAATATTTTTAAGAACAATGGAGCGTTATTTAATTATCGGAGGATCCAGCGGTATTGGACAACAATTAGCTATACAACTTGCGGCATCAGGTAAGCAGGTGATTGCCACTTTTAATGCGAATGAGCCGGTTTCTGAAAGTGCATTGATACAGTATCATCATTTAAATGTTTTGGAGGAAAATCTTTCTCTGGATTTTTTACCTGAAGAATTAACAGGATTGGTTTATTGCCCGGGCAGTATTAACCTCCGGCCATTTGAAAGAATAAAACCTTTGGATTTTGAAGCAGATTATCAACTCCAGGTAATAGGGGCAATCAGAATTATTCAGATGGTTCTGCCTAAATTAAAGAAGGCAGAGAATGCATCAATCGTTTTATTTTCAACAATTGCTGTGCAAACGGGTTTACCATATCATGCACAGGTATCTGCTTCTAAAGGCGCTCTTGAAGGATTAACCAAAGCACTGTCTGCTGAATTTGCACCTAAAATAAGGGTTAATTGTATTGCTCCTTCATTAACTGATACACCTTTAGCCGCTTCTCTTTTAAATACAGAACAAAAAAAAGAAGCCAATGCTATCAGGCATCCTTTAAAAAGAATTGGAACTACTGCAGACATTGCCAGTATGGCCGGGTTTTTATTATCAGAAAATGCAGGCTGGATTACCGGGCAGATTATGCATGTAGACGGAGGAATGTCTACTATAAAATGATAAGCAGACAGTGAAGAAAGAATATTAAATAATTATTTTTTGATTGCAGTTTGAAAAAATTATAATAATGGTGATGGATTTATTAATATATTTAACTTAGTTTTTATGGATCTTAAATTTTTGAAAGAGGCTGGATTTTAATCCTGGCCTTTTTTTTTGACTTTACAGATCATTTAATCCCTTTCCATCCAGAATCTTTTGTATACTATTTTCAATCCTTGATGCTCTGGTTTTGGATTGTTTGGGTGCAGAAAAATAAAGATTATAAGCTCTTTGCCTGCCGGGTGTTAATGCGGCAAAAGCAGTTTTTAAAGACGGGTTCTCCTTTAATTTCATTTGAAATTCCTCAGGATATACAAGTTCTGTATGCTTTTTCAAAGTCACTTTTAAACCGGCTTTTTCCACTTCAATGGCTTGAAATATATAGGTTTTTAAAGTGGTTTTCAGCTCTTTTATTTCCCGTATATTGGTAAACCTGATCTGGCGTGGAACCTGTACATTTTCAGTTTGCTGTATAAGAATACCATGAGTATCTTTTAGTAAAGCACCTTTAAAAAACAATAAGGCACAGTATTCTTTAAAATCGTGGATTAAGACGATATTTTTTTTGTTTAAGGTATAACAGGGAACTCCCCATTTCAACTCTTCAGTTAACTGGCAATCCAGAATAATTGTTCTTAATAATTCTACTTCTTTCTGCCATTTATTGGCCTTGTTAAAATAAAAATCAACTGCCGGATTCATTTTGTTGGTTTAGACAAATATATAACTGCTCTGTAAAATTGTCAACTGATTGGTTAACAGTTATTAAAGAAGTTCCCTTGTATAAACCTGAAAATCATATTACTGATTTTCAGGTTTACTGGAAATAAGACTTTTCTGAAGCATCATTACCCCATTCAGCATCAATGTTTTGGAATCTGTATTGATATTATACACTTTTTGTATGCCGGCAGGATATTCTTCAGTCTGCCAAACGGTATAGGGTAAATAGCCGTTGAAAGCGGAGTTATAACAGAGGAGTTCATCCCCCTCTTTGATTTCACCGGCCTTTTTTTCACCATTTGCCGTTAATACCGGATGATTAGGGGTGGCATTAATTTCCCGGCTGGAAAGCAGTATTTCCGTTTTATCAGCCAACCTGTTTGCTGTTGCATGTATTAATTGTAAATGGGTGATGGCATAGTTTTTTGCTTCATGAACGGAAAGTGACTGTACCTGCACATTTTCGGTTTGTTTTGTTATTGGATTAACAGTAACTATAAGGTCGCCTGGTTGAATGGAACTTATAGTTTTGGTGCAGCCATTGCTCATGGTTACCAGCATATTACCAGGAAAGCAGATTTCATTACCATATGTGCCTTGTTCCCTGCTGATATCTTTATTGGAATTAAGGGTTTTGTACACCTGGTAACTTAATTCTTTGGAAAGGACATAAGACAGTTTCAGAACAAAGTTCTTTTCTTCTTTTTCAATGCTATGGATATCTGCAAAATAGGCTTCCCAGATATTAGGTGTTGCGGATAAACCCGGTAAACATGCCTGGAAGGTTTTACCTTTTTCATTGGTATAGTAAATAACAATACCTATTTCCTGCATGCTGTCTTTTGCAATAAGCCGGTAAATATCCATCCGTTTTTTTAATCCGTCATCCCCGGTAATAAAATAAGGTTTACGGTTTTCGTAGCGGTCCAGAATATACTTGTTTTCGAACTTAACATAGGTATCATTATCCAGGTCCTTTACCATAAAAGTTTTAGCTTTTTGGTATTCATCCAGGGTAATGGCACGTGTTTTATTTTGGGCAAAAATATTTACAGTTAAAAGAATAGCAATAGCAACAATAAGTTTCTGCATTATTGTACAGGGATTAAAAGTGATTAATAAAATAATTGTATGACTAGGAAATTTCTTTAAATGCATCTGCAAATGCCTGCATTTCATCCATTCTTCCAATAGAAATACGGCACCAGTCCTTACCAACCATCTTCCAGTTACGGACTCCTACACTGCGTTTCATCATTTCACCTACAAACTTTGTTCCTTCCATTTTAATTGGAAACATCACAAAATTGGCACTGGAAGGGATATAGTCATATCCTTCTTTCTTTAAAACATCATACAGAAAATTTTTGGAAGCCATAGTTTTGACAAAAGCCGATTGCAGAAATTCTTTATCGTTATATGCAGCAAGGGCTGCCTGAATGGAAGTGGTAGAAATAGAAAAAGGCCCTTCTGTAAAATTACCTACCTGTTTAATCAGTTCTGTTTTGGCAACTATATAGCCAACACGTAAACCTGCAAATCCATAGAGTTTGGAAAAAGTTCTGGCAACAATTACATTCTGATTTTTTCTTACTGCCTCAATTAAGGTAGTAGCCTGTGGATTGTCTAAATAATCTATATAAGCTTCATCCACAAAAATGGTCACTTTTTTGGAAACCCTTTCGCAAAATGCTTTTAACTTGTCTGCATCTACCACGGTACCTGTTGGATTATTGGGATTACAGATATAAATGAGGGTAGTATTGGCATCTACCGCTTTTTCCATAGCATCCAGATCTAAAGAGTAGGTTTTGGTGAGGGGTACTTTAACCCATTTTGCACCTAACTGGCTTGCTTTGGAAGGTAAATCCTCATAGGTGGTTTCTCCGGTGATAATATTGGAGCCTGGTTTACTGTATAGAATAGCAGCTGCATGTAATAATGGGGATGAGCCGGAGCTGATGAGTACATTTTCCTTTTGAACCCCTTCGTAAGTTGCAATTTTATTGGTTAATTCATCCAGGTAGGCAATAGGATACTGAAAACTTTTATCTATAGCATCAATAATAGCTTTTTTAGCTTTATCTGAAGGGCCGAATGGATTTTCATTCGCAAATAAACGGGCTTTCAGGTTTATGGGTGCCCATTCCGCAAACTGCCTGTCTGATATAAAAATATGTTTTTCAGGCATTTCAGTTTTTGTTGCAGCGGATGCAAGGTTACTGAAAAAACTGCCGGCTAAAGGTAGTCCGCCTGCAAGCATGGCTGTTTGTTTAAGCCATTTTCTTCTGTTGGTTGGATTGGTTGACATGGTTTATTTTTTTGGTTGATTGATTGTTGTTTAAGGATATTGGATTCTTTGTTCGCTTACCCTTGCATGTAAATCTGTTACGGTAGTTCTGGCACTTTCCAGTGCACCTGCCATCCAGGCATTTAAATAAGTCATGTGCTCTCCGGTAAAATAAACATTCTTTTCGGGTTTTAAAAGCGATTGATAAAATGTTTGCCGTTCTTCATTGGAATAAATGGCCCATCCACCCATATTATAAATTGTTTTATGCCAGCTAACGGAGAAACTGTTTTCAAATTCCTGTGCATATTGAGGGTGTATCAGGCTTCCTTTTTGCAGGGCCAAAGATTCTCTTTGCTGATAATTTAATTCTCCTGTGGCTTTTGCTTTTTCATTAAAATTATAGTAGCCGATGAGTATTCCTTTTTGTTGCTGGTAATCGTTTGAGGGATAAAAAATCTGAGTTAATTCATTATTAGTATGGGTAATGCCTCCATAAATGGCTTCATCTTCCTCCCAGAAACGCCTTTTAAACTGTAATCCTATTTTACCGGCGGCGATATAGGGTATATAATCAATGGCTTTAGAAACAGGGGAAGAAAAATTATGGTTGATATTGCTGAGCACCTGAAGGGGAATGGTACAGATACTGAAATCTGCTTTCATAACTTGTGGAATACCTTCTTTATTGGTATAAGTTACAGCCACTCCATCAGTAGTATTTATAATATCTGTTATTACCGACTGAAACTGAATTGTTCCGGGCAGTAGCGCTTTTTCAAAAGCCTGGGCAATTTTATCCATTCCTCCAATGGCCTGGAACATAGTCATTTGCAATTCATAGGTATATTCTGCTACATTGTAAAAATCCGGGTCCATTAAACCGGAACGGATAATATCTGCCAGCGCATAGGGATCTGCAATTTTACCTGTTTTATTACCTGCACCGGGAGCTTCTGTATACCCACGCCTGGCAGAGGCTTTATATAATTTATCAATATCCAACCCTCCTTCAGCACTCAGGTATTCCAGTACTTTTTGGGCATCTTCTTTTGTAAAGGGTTGTTGTAAAGCATCAGTTGAGATGGATTTGGACAATAATTCGCTCATATAGCCCCTGATATCGTTGTGAATTTCACGGACCCTTATTTTTTTATTGGATAGATTTCCTTTCCCTTCACTGAAATAGTAGGCAGATTCATTAACATTATTATATACCTGTAAAGGTATTTTGAGCAGTTTACAATAATGCATGGTAAGCTGATGATGATGGGGAATACGGGAAGGACCTGCATTAAAATAAAGTCCTTCATCAAAACCCGCACTGGTAAGCGGAAGCCCTGTTTCTTTATTGGATGATCCTTTGCGAATACTCCAGCATCTTCCCCCGGAGCGTTCTCTGGCTTCCAGAATAGTACAGGTATAACCCAGTTTCTGTAATTCATAAGCACTGCAAAGACCGGCTAGCCCGGCACCCAGAATGAGTATATGTTTTCCTTTCCCGTTACCGGGCAGGTTAAAAGGAGGGGCAGGTGATTGTTTTAGCATACCCAATGCCAGCATGGCCGGGTAAGTAATACCAGCAATCCGCGTAGTAGCAGATAAAAAATCTCTTCTTGAAATAGATTTCAACGGTTGACTTGTTTTTTGGTTGCATGGCAAGACGAGTTTGTAATATAATAAATATTATACTGGTAACAAAATGCATTGCCTGCTATTTTATTTTTTATAGCTAATTTACAAGCCTAACCTGCCTTACTATGCTCAGTAAAAAAATAGGTATCATTATAATGGGTGTTTCAGGAGTGGGTAAAACCACCATCGGGCGATTATTGTCTGCCGAAAAAGGAATACCTTTTTTTGATGCGGATGACTATCACAGTGCTGAAAATATACAAAAAATGTCTGAAGGAATGCCATTAGATGATACAGACAGGAGGAGTTGGTTATTGAGTTTAAACAAATTACTGCAGACTAAATTGAAAACGAATTCCTGTATTTTATCGTGTTCTGCTTTAAAAAAATCATATAGGGAAATATTAATGCAGGGGCTGGAAAAGCAAATAAAATTTGTTTTTCTAAAGGGGTCTTATGAAAAAATACTGGAGCAAATGAAATCCAGGGAAGGGCATTTTATACCACCTTCTTTACTGCAATCTCAATTTGATACCCTGGAAAAACCTTTGGATGCCATTACTATTTCTATTCATAAACACCCGGAAGAAATTGTATCGGAAATCTGTCATGAGTTATTTGAAAAATCAGAAATAGGGATTGTCGGACTAGGTGTAATGGGTAAAAGTCTTTGCCGTAATTTTTCTCAGAAAGGATTCCGGATATCTATGTATAACCGTTTTGTGGAAGGGAAAGAAGAAGCTGTTGCAGAAAACTTTAAAAATGAATATCCGGAACTGGAACCTTCGCAGGCTTTTGAAGAAATGGAAGCTTTTATTAAATCTTTACAGAAACCCAGAAAGATTATTTTAATGGTGAATGCCGGTAAACCGGTAGACGAGGTAATTGCAGAATCAGTTAAATATCTGTCTAAGGGAGACCTGATACTGGATGGAGGTAATTCCTATTTTCATGATACGATCCAAAGACAGAAAGAACTGGCGGATAAAGGTATTTTCTTTATCGGGTGCGGTATTTCCGGTGGTGAAGAAGGCGCTTTAAAAGGGCCCTCTTTAATGCCTGGAGGTAATGAAGAAGCTTATGATATTATCCGGCCTTATTTAAATGCCATTGCTGCCAGAGACAAAGAGGGTAAACCCTGTTGCAGTTATATGGGAGAAAGTGGCAGTGGCCATTTTGTGAAAATGGTTCATAATGGAATTGAATATGCTGAAATGCAGCTGCTGGCAGAATTATATGAACTTGGACTGGCAGGTGGAAAAAATCCGGATGCAATGGCAGACTTGCTGGAAACCTGGAATGGAGCAGCTACCGGCAGTTATTTACAGGATATTACCCGTTCTATATTAAGGGAAAAAGAAAATGGAGAATGGCTGCTGAATAAAATTACAGACCAGGCGAGTAATAAGGGTACCGGTAACTGGGCAACTATTGAAATGTCCAGAGAGGGCATACCCGCTACGCTGATTGCAACAGCATTATTTGCACGTTATCTTTCTGCTTACAAAACATTAAGGACAGATTTAGAGGCTGCTTTAGGTAAAAAAAAGGTAGGATTTGAATTGGATGAACAGGTATTAAGAGCGGCCTATGAAATGGCCAGGATAATTAATCATTTTCAGGGATTTTGGCTGATTGGTGAGATATTCAGAAAACAGGGATGGAAAGCTGATTTCAGTGAAATTGCACGTATCTGGACCAATGGATGTATTATCCGTTCGGGCCTGATGCAGGAATTGGTAACTGAGTTTGAAAAAGACAGCAACTTGTTTTTATCTGAATTTTTTATTGAAAAGCTGAAACAATTAAGGCCTTCACTAACAAAGCTTGTTTCCTCAGCAATTGCACAGGAACTTGCAGTTCCTTGTTTCAGCGAAGCAGTTAATTTTATCAATGCACTTGCAACAGGCAAGAGTACGGCCAATTTAATTCAGGCTCAAAGGGATTATTTCGGTGCCCATACCTTTCAGCGTTATGATGCAAAACCCGGACAATATTTTCATCATCAGTGGACAACAGATTGATACAACCAGTTATACTTTTTTGTACGAAAGCTTTTCAATTTCCATTATTTAAATATTACTTTTATGCAGCTGCTACTGAATGAAATTGAAAACATCACAATATGATTACGCTAAACATTAATAATAAATCTTACCAGGTAGATGCAAGTCCGGAAATGCCGCTCCTATGGGCTATCAGAGATATGGTTCAGTTAACCGGTACAAAATTTGGTTGTGGTATTGCCCAATGCGGTGCCTGTACAGTGCATATTGATGGAATGCCAGTTCGTTCCTGCAGTTTTCCGGTGATTGCCGCTGTTGGGAAAAAGATAACTACTATTGAAGGTTTATCAGAAAAAGTAGGGTTAGCTGTACAGAAGGCCTGGGTAGAGTTGCAGGTGCCACAATGCGGTTATTGCCAATCAGGCCAGATCATGAGTGCCACTGCATTGCTTAAGAACAAACCTAACCCAACTGATGCGGATATTGATATGGCGATGCAGGGTAATTTGTGCCGATGCGGAACGTATCAGCGGGTTCGCAGTGCCATTCACCGGGCAGCAGAACTGATCAGATAATTCTTTTCAATCTTTAACAATCGTCAACATGAAAGTATCAACATCCGGTATAGACCGCCGTAATTTTCTTAAAATTACCAGTATTGCTGGAACAGGGTTAATATTGGGACTGGGTTTTAAAGCCAACGGGGAGACAACTGTAGAAAATCTTTCTGCAACAGGAGAATCTTATGAATTATCTCCTTTTGTAATAATAGAAGAAAATGGACAGATTACAATATTCAATACACGCCCGGAAATAGGGCAGGGTACTTTTCAGTCTGTTCCTGCCTTAATTGCCGAAGAACTGGAAGTATCGATGGACCAGGTAATGATCAAACAAACCGGGGGAGAGGTTAAATACGGTCAGGGACAGTCTGCAGGTGGCAGCGCTTCTATACGGACAGGTTACCAGAATATGCGGAAAGTAGGTGCTGCTGCCAGAACGATGCTGATTCTGGCAGCCAGCAATCAATGGAAAGTACCAGTAGAAGAATGTTATGCGTCCGGCGCAAAAGTATTTCACCGGCCCAGTGGAAAAAGTTTGACTTATGGTGAACTGGCATCAACCGCATCCAAGCTGGAGGTTCCAAAAAACCCGGTACTTAAAGATCCAAAAGATTTTAAGATTATTGGTAAAAATTCACCCAGGCCGGATATACCCCTTAAAGTAAATGGAAAAGCAATATTTGGAATTGATGTATCAGTTCCCGGAATGGTCTATGCTTCTATTGAAAGATGCCCTGTTTTTGGTGCTAAGCTGGAAAGTTTTGATGCTGCCGCCACCAAAAATGTAAAAGGAGTAGTTGCAGTTGAAACCTGTACCAGGGAAATAAGCGGACAGAAAACGGAAGGGGTGGCCGTTATTGCTGAAACCTACTGGGCAGCAGTGCAGGGAAGAAAAGTTTTAAAAGTAAAATGGGATTTTCAGGGAAATGAAAACTTTAATTCTGCAACCTTTGATCAGGAACTAAGAGATGCAGCAAAAGAAGAAGGTGCGGTACAGCATAGCCAGGGAGATTTTGATAAAACCTTTGCCGAGGCAACAGTAAAACTGGAAGCTTTATATGAAACCGGCGTGGTCTCCCACTCGCCCATTGAACCTATGAATTGTGTGGCCAGCTGGACTGATGGCAACCATCTGGAGATCTGGGCTTCTACACAGGTGCCCGGGGGTATTGTAAGGGATTTTCCAAAAGCATATAATATTCCGCCTGAAAATATAAAAGTAAATACACTCTTTAATGGAGGTGGGTTTGGAAGAAGATTGTATACAGATTTTATTCATGAAACAGTACAACTGACTAAAAAGGTTGGTAAACCAGTAAAAGCTATCTGGACCAGGGAAGACGATACGAGGATGGGTCCATTCCGGCCTATGACTTTCTCTGCGATGAAAGGGGCATTAAATGCGGATGGCAAAGCCATTGCTTTTCAACATAAAGTAATTTCACCAACCTTGGATGGGAAGAAGGATTATGATAAAACCAAGGCCGACAGATCTATGACTGAAGGGATCAGTGAGCAGAAATATGAGATTGAACATATGAAAAACAGTTATGTTCACCATTACCTGCATGTGCCAGTAGCTGCCTGGCGTGCTGTAACCAGTGGTACATTGGCATTTGCACATGAATGTTTTATTGATGAAATGGCTGTGCAGGCAAAACAGGACCCGATGGCTTTTCGCCTGGGCATGCTGACAAAGGATTCAGATACTAAAAATATATTGCTGAAACTGAAAGAAGTTTCGCATTGGGATAAGCCATTACCTGCTGGTTGGGGCCGTGGAGTGGCTCAATATGAATTTTTTGCAGGTCAGGCTGGTTATGTAATAGAAGTTTCAAAAAAAGGAACCGGGATTAAAATTGAAAAAGTGGTTGCAGTGATAGATCTTGGAACAGTAGTAAACCCGGATACAGTGGAAGCACAGGTGCAGGGTGCAGCAGTGATGGCTTTAACGGCAGCAACTAAAAGCGGAGTCATCTTTGAAAAAGGTCAATCGGTGCAAACCAATTTTCATAATAACCCATTGATTCGTATCCATGAAATGCCAAAGGTGGAAGTGCATATACTGGCCAATGGAGGTCCTAAGATTAAAGGGGTAGGAGAACCGGGTTTGCCATCTTTTGCACCTGCATTGTGTAATGCGATCTATGCAGCTACCGGAAAAAGAATAAGAAGAATTCCATTTGATATCAGCAAAATCGTTTAATTCAACCATAAAGCCTATCAATTTTGAAAATTTGCAGTATAAGTTTAATCCTTGTTTCTTTATTTGTATTATTCAATTCATTTACACAAAGTTTTAATTTAAAAGAAAGCATAGAAAGGGGGAAAGATGGGTATGCTCTTTATTGTCAGAACTGCCATATGGAAGATGGGAACGGGCAGCCTGCAGCGGTACCTACTCTGTTAAAAGCTGATTTTCTGAATAAACCTGCCAGGGACCTGATTAATGTGATATTAATTGGACAGACTGGGGAAATTCAGGCGAATGGCATTACTTATAATGGAATAATGCCAGCTCAGAATTACCTGACCGATAATCAGATTGCAGATATTCTCAATTATGTAAGAAACAGTTGGGGTAATACAGCAGCGAAAGCTATTATACCAAATATGGTTAAGGGAGCCCGGCCGTAAATTGTTCTAATTCTTCATGAAGGAAATCAAAGATATTATTGAAGCTTTTGATGCTGCTGAACTGGCAGGAAAGAAAACAGCACTGGCTACAATTGTTCAGGTAAACGGATCTTCTTACCGAAGGCCTGGAGCACGGATGCTGGTAACAGAAGATGGAAGGTTGACAGGTGCTATCAGTGGAGGATGCCTGGAAGGGGATGCTTTGAAAAAAGCAGTACTGGCTATTGCACAGGGAAGAAAAAAGCTGGTTATTTATGATACTACTGATGAAGATGATGCCAAATTGGGTGTACAATTAGGGTGTAATGGAATAGTTTCTATTTTATTTGAACCCATTGACTCTACTAAACCTGAACATCCTATTCAATTATTACGTTTATATATTGCTGAACGAAAACCATTTGTTCTGATCAGTGGATATTCAATAAATCATACAGAACATACAGGGACCTGCACTGTTCAGCATTTGCCTGAAGCAGTCCAGAAACAACTGTTACCTGTTGCTGAAAGAGTGTTATATCAACAACAGTCTGAACATCTGTTACTGGATACTGCTGATCAACAAATGTATTTTCTGGAATTTTGTATGCCATCCATAGCATTACTTATTGCGGGTGCCGGTAATGATATAATGCCTCTGGTGGATATTGCCTGTTTACTGGGCTGGCAGGTTACTATTGCAGACGGGAGAGCTTCGCATGCTACCAACCAAAGATTTCCGGGTGCTGCAAGAATACTGTTAGGTAAACCAGAAAAATGGAAAGAAACTGTAAAGATAGATAACCGGACTGCAGTTATTTTGATGACCCACAATTATAATTATGATATGGAAATGCTGCGATTACTGGGGAATCATCCCGAATTAAAGTATTTAGGCATTTTGGGGCCAGCAGCAAAAAGGGATAGAATGCTGGAAGCATTAAAAGAGGAAGGGATTACTATTTCAGCAGAAGGAAGGGATAAAATATATGGCCCTACCGGATTGGACCTGGGTGCAGAAACAGCAGCTGAAATTGCAGTTTCTATTACATCAGAAATCATGGCGGTACTGCAATCAAGACAACCGGTTCATTTGAGGGAAAAACCAACCCCTATTCACCAGGATCATTCATGAAAACTGGCGTAATCATATTAGCTGCAGGCGCAGCATCCAGAATGGGAGAAGCTAAAATGTTATTGCCTTTTGGTAACTGTACCATACTGGAGGCCCTGATTGATGAAGTAAGAACAATTAAACCGTATGTTATTGGGCTTGTTACCGGATGCTATCATCAGTTAATTGCTGATAGGATTGATACCCATGAACTGAATATTATTTTTAATAAAGATTGGAGAGAGGGGATGGCATCTTCCATCAGGAAAGGTGTTATGGCTATCAATCTGGAATATCCCGACCTGGATGCTTTGTTCCTGTTAGTCAGTGATCAGCCATTTGTAAGCAGTGCGTTATTGGTTCAGATGATTGATTTAAAAGAAAAATCACAAAAAGGAATCATTGCTGCAAAATATGCAGGAATTGAAGGGACCCCAGTTTTGTTTGACCGCCATTATTTTGAAAGATTAAAGCAACTTATTGGAGATAAAGGGGCAAGATCAGTTTTGATAGACAACAGAGAAGACCTTGAAACATTAGATTTTGAAAAGGGTATCTTTGATATAGATACCCCTGAAGCATATAAAAGCATAAAAGATTTATTGGATAATAGCAGCAGAAATTAAGATTTCTGGTGCCTTTTTTCAAATCTGCCAGTCATTTTATCAATATGTATACGGTACATAATTTGTTTAATTCTTGCACTGTCATCCAGATTCTCTGTTTTTTCGTCATGTTCATGAACATGAACCGTACTGCTGGTCATCAGTAAAAAGATCTTGCTAAACAGGATGTCCCTTGCTTTTTCGGCTTCTTCATCCGATAATTCCTGAAATGTTCCATATACCAGCACACTTTGCCAGTTAGCCATATCAGTCATGCTATCCACTTCAAAACACACTTTAGGGTTTTTGCGAAGAATCTTTAATTTCTCCCCTTCATTCGTTTGTCCATATAAATATTCCCCATTATAGGTGTAAGTAAGCGGAATAATATAAGGCTGTTCGCCATCTGAACAGGCTAACCGGCCCAAAACCTGACTGCTCAATAAGTATTTGATTTGAGATTCTGTTAATTCTCCAAGCATAAATTAAGTTTTAAATGGTAAATAATCGTTAGTCAATGAGTTGATTTTTCACTTAAAATATACAAACTATTTTTATAATAATAAATGAGGAAAATCAGAAAATTATTTATATGAAAAAAGCCCTGATAAAAGGGCTCTTTTTTGATTATTAAATAAGTAAATTTTTAATGTTAAACAGGCTTATGAATTGCAGGGTCAAATTCAAATTTCCATCTTTTATGGCTCCATAAGTATCCGGATGGTTTTTCTTTAACACTATCCTCAATTTTCTTTACCAATAATTTAGTAAGTTCACCTTCCTGGTAAGACTCAGGATTATTCGTAATAAATTCAATATCAGTTCTGTAATACCCGCGTTTTACTTTATAAAAATGGGCATAAAATACTGCAGTTTTATTATTTCTTGCCCCTTTTTCCGGCCCTTTTACAAAAGGTGCCATTTTACCGAAAAAAGGAAGCCAGTAAGCATTTTTAGGATTACCCGGATTTTGATCAGCTACAAGTACCAGACTATATTTATTTTTAGTGTATTGATGAAAAACAGACCTGAATTCGGTAGCCGATATTAAAATAGTGCCAAATTTAGACCTCATCTTATAAATGATACGATCGAATATTTTATTAGATAAAGGCATATAGACAACCAGGATGGGAAATTTACTTTCCAATGAAACGCCAAGATTTGCAAATTCCCAGCTAAAAAAATGACCTGTGGTAAACTGCACCCTATCCAGTTTATCATAATAATCGTTTAATACGGATGCATTAATAGTATGCCTTTTCTGAAATTCCTTTTTACTGATCGATATCAGTTTAATCATTTCTACCAGACTATCCATAAACTGGCTGTAAAATTCTTTGGCAATTTTTATTCTTTCTGCTTCAGTTTTATCGGGAAAAGCTATCTGAAGATTACTGAAAACTACTTTTTTACGGTATCCTACAATATAATAAGCAATCAAATAAAAAAAATCACTTATGATATATATGACTCTCCAGGGAAGCAGGGATATTAGGTATAATAAACCGTAAACAAAATAATACATGCCAGAAATTTTAAACTGCAAAAATAAAAAAACTATTTCTTGTTATAATTACCGGCTGTATAAATGAAATTACTATGACGTGATTTTGGTATATAATCTTAAAATTATTTTAATACCGGTTAGCAAATTATTAATTCCGTGTAATTAGAAATAGGGAATGAATAAGAACGATAATTTCATTAAAAATTTGCTAACTCATTAGTATGAATATATTTAACCCTTAAAATCATTCTTCCAGTAATGGGCCGGTTTTTAATTCAATATTTAAAGAATGTGTATGAAATTTATTGTATGCCTTTATTTTTCTTTGGTAGTATTTATGGTTACTGCACAACAAAAGACAGTAAAAATTTTAGAAATACCAGGTAAAACGGAGTTTTGTATTATTAATGAAAAAGGCAATTCAGTTTTGCCAAGTGGCCGTTATGTTCATCCCGCTGGAGAAATGATAAGACTCACCAATAGTCCTTATGGAATGGCAATTTCGCCGGATGGTAAAAAAGCAGTGACCCTGCACAGTGGGGTGTTTACGATAATTGATCTGGAAAATTTAACCAATACCAGGGTCCCCAGCTACGATAAAACCATTGAGGGACCATTAAAAGATGGTTCCTTTTTAGGAGTAGCTTTTGCTGCAGATTCCAAAACAGTATATCTCAGTGGTGGTGATAACGGGAAAGTGTATGTGTATGATATAGTGAAATTACAAACCATAGATTCCATTTCTCTGAATGGCCAGGTGGGAGGCGTATTATTTGAAGATAGTTTTACAGCTGATTTATTGGTAAACGGCAATGAATTGTTGGTTTTAGACAGGGGGAACTTCCGGATGGTGAGAATAGATCTGGCTTCCAAAAAGATTACTGCATCAATTCCGGCTGGGCGCCAACCATTTGGACTCGCAATCAGTAAAGACCGGAAAATAGCATTTGTTGCCAATGTTGGGATGTATGCGTATCCCTTGGTTAAGGGAATGACTGCAAAAAATAAGGATTCCATGATGATTTCCCGGCATCCTTATGGAAATAATACCAAAGAATCTATTGAGGGGGAAGAATTGGAAGGAAAAGAAATTCCGGGGGTGGGGAGTCCATTATCTCCTGAAGCGATGAGTGTATTTGCCATCAGCTTAAGTACAAATAAAGTAATAGATAAATATAAACCTGGTTTTCAGATAGGTCAGATGATTGAAGGGGCTGAAGTGGTGGGAGGATCCAGTCCTAATTCCATAGCAGTGGGAAAGCAGCATATTTATGTAACCAATGCCACCAATGATAATATTGCTGTAATTGATTACAGGAGTCACAGAATAACAGGACATATTCAAATAAAGGGGATACCGGAGATTGAACATTACAGGGGTTTTTTGCCTTTTGGTATTACCCTTAGTAAGGATGAGAAAACACTGTATGTTGCCCTGCTGGGTTTTAATGCTATTGCCGTGATAGATGTACAAACCAAACAGACTAAAGGGTTTATACCAGCCGGCTGGGGGCCTACGCGGGTATTACTATCTGCTGATGAACAATATATCTATGCTGTATCGTGCAGGGGATTGGGAGCTGGTCCCAATGGCGGAGCCGGATTCATCCCATCGCCAGAGGGAACTTATATCGGCAATATGCAATTATCTTCTTTTCAGAAAATAAAAATACCCTCAGCTGCGGTTTTGGCTGATTATACACGTCAAACTATCCGTAACACTTTTGTTAGCAGGAATATTGACATTAACGAACAGAATCCATTACCTGAATTGCCGGGAATACGGAAAAGCCCAATCAGGTATATTGTATATATCACCAAAGAAAACAGAACTTACGACGAAATATTTGGCCAGTTAAAACAGGCCCGTGGAGATAGTACCTTAGCCAGATTTGGAATAAATTGTGCTTATACTTTACCACCTGCACTTGCAGATAAACTGCAAAATATAAAGGTTTCCCCCAATCATATAAAAGCGGCTGAGCAATTTGCTTTCAGTGATAATTTTTACTGCGATAGCGATGCTTCCATTCACGGGCATCACTGGATGATGGGCGTTATACCCAATGAATGGGTGGAAGCGAATTCGCATACAGATAAAACAGCTAAAATATTTTCATCAGCACCCGGACGAAGGTTTCCAGGATCTACCGGTAGTATGGATCCTGAGGATTATGCGGAACGGGGTGGTTTGTGGGAAGCACTGGAAAGAAAGAAAATAAGCTTTTATAATTTTGGCGAAGCCAATGAAACCGCACATGTAAGAGAAAGCTGGCTGGATACAGCCACAGGAGCAGCACATGCGGTTATGGTACCCATGCAAAAAGCCCTGTATCCTTATACCAGCCATAATTATGCAGGGTTTAATACCAATATACCTGATCAGTTCCGGATGAATCAGTTTGAAGAAGAATTTACAAAGAAATGGATAACCGGAAAAGAGAAAATGCCCTCTTTAATTACTTTACAATTACCGAATGACCATGGTGCAAACGTAAGGCCGGAGGATGGATATCCTTATCGTCAGTCATTTATGGCCGATAATGACCTTGCATTAGGAAGAATCTTGCATTTTTTATCAAGGACCCGATACTGGAAAAATATGCTGGTGATTATTACGGAAGATGATCCTCAGGGAGGAGTAGACCATGTGGACGCACACCGAAGTGTTTTAATGATGGCCGGACCCTATATAAAACATGGTTATGTGAGCCATACGCATGCCAATTTCGGAGCTATCTTAAAAACAATCTATAATATACTGGGTGTGCCATATGTAAACCAGTATGATGTAACCGCCGCATTATTACAGGATTATTTTACAGACCAGCCGGATTTTACACCTTATACATTAACGCCACATGATGAACGGGTATTTGATGTAAATAAAGCCATGCGTAAATATGGACGTGGGGTAGACTGGCATAAAGTAATACAGGGGCCTGCAATGGATAATGTGGAAGACATGAAAAAGATGGAAAGATTTTGATGTATATGAACAATTTATAATTAAATTGTGTTATTTGGTCATCTGAGATGGATTCATTTACACTTATAATGAAAAAAATAGCACAAAACTGGTTAGTCTTTTTCGTAATACTGATATTAGGATTCCAGACTGATTTGTCTGTGCAAACAGAAAAAAAAGTTTTCATTAAGAAAGAAAACGGCAAGTACTCTTTTTACAGGAATGGAAGCCCTTTTATTGTAAAAGGAGTAGCCGGTTATACGCATATAAAGGAACTGAGTGAATCGGGAGGGAATACAATTAGAACCTGGGATACTATGCACCTGGATCAGATTCTGGAACAAGCTAATCTATATCATGTTGCGGTAGTGGTAGGTTTGTTTATTCCGGATAATAAAAATATGCAGTATTTTTATAATGATGAAGCCAATACAAAGCATCAACTGGAAGTTTTTACTGCATTTATCAGGAAATATAAAAACAATCCCGCAATTTTATGCTGGTGTTTAGGTAATGAACTTACATTTCCGTTCAAATTAAAATACAATTCATTTTACAGTGCTTTTAGTAATATAGTGGATATGATTCATCGGGAAGATCCGGACCATCCTGTTACTACTACCATGGTAAATTTTCAAAAAAAGAATATATTCAATATTCTTTACCGCACTAAAATTGATTTTATATCTATCAATACTTTCGGCGGTTTGCGATTTATCAAAGAGGATCTTGCAAGTTTTGAGTGGCTATGGAAGGGCCCCTTTATGATTACTGAATGGGGCATTGACGGTCCCTGGGGATTTAATGCTCAAACCAGATGGGGTGCTTACCTGGAGTCAAACAGTACTAAAAAGGCAAATGACTATTTACAGCTGTATAAGCAATATGTTCCGGTAAATAATCCCAGATATTTAGGATCTCTGGCATTTTACTGGGGATACAAACAGGAATATACACATACCTGGTTTAGTATATTTAATAATGAAGGAGCTTCATCAGCACCAATGTCTGCCTTAGCGTATATCTGGACAGGCAGGAAACCTGCAGATAGCTTTCCAGCTTTATCGCATATTCAGATAAAAGACTGGCCGAAGGAAACTGATTATATATTTAATGCGGATTCTTCCATAACTGCTGTTGCTGTTTTTGATAGCCACCAACTGGGCAATTTAAAAATCAAATGGGAAATATTACCAGAGGATTGGTTTACAGTGAATACTATTCATAGTTTACGGAAACCTGATCCATTGTCAAATCTTATTATAAATGACAGTATTCCGGAGACCCGGATTAAAACACCATCAACAGAAGGTCCTTACCGGATATTTCTAGAAGTTTCTGATCAAAAAGGTCATTTTGCCAGTTGTAACTTACCTATTTATATTATCAGCAAATCCTTAAAGCGATGAAGCTGCAAAACCTTACTATTTTTGAGCGTTACAGGGTGAGGATTATGATCCTGCTGGGTATAGTGTGTATCGCTTATATGATGTATAAACTGTCTGATCCGGCTATCATTTTCAATCAACCATTGTACTGGCTTTTGTTTTTGAGTTTTATTTTTACCTTTTTAACCATACTGTACGAATGGTATCATTACTGGGATATCCGTGTTCCGGCAAATCAGGAACCTTTACAAAAATATACGGTTGATATATTTACCACTTATTGTGCCGGTGAACCCTATCCGATGATTGTGGAAACGCTGCAAGCAATACAGAAAATTACTTATCCTCATACTGCTTATTTATGTGATGAAGCAGATGATGCTTATTTAAAGAAGATATGCAGTGAATTAGGCGTAGTGCATGTTACCAGATCAGATAAAAGCAATGCTAAAGCTGGTAATATCAATAATGCCCTGAAATATTCTTCAGGAGAATTATGTGTAGTGCTGGATCCTGACCATGTTCCTCAACCTGATTTTCTGGATCCAATCGTGGGGCATTTCAATAACCCTGACATTGGGTTTGTTCAAATTGTACAGGCTTATTCCAATTTTGATGAAAGTTTAATTGCAAAAGGTGCTGCCCAGCAAACTTTTCAATTTTATGGCCCTATGATGATGACCATGAATGCTTACGGAACAGTTTTGGCCATTGGAGCTAATTGCACTTTCAGAAGAATAGCATTGGAATCTATAGGTGGCCATTCAGCAGGGTTGGCTGAGGATATGAATACTGCTATGCATTTGCATGCCAGGGGATGGAAATCAGTATATGTTCCAGAAGTACTGTCCAGGGGGCTGGTTCCGGCAAAATTATCAGCCTATTATAAACAACAGTTGAAATGGTCGAGAGGTGTATTTGAATTGTGGGTAACTTCATTTATTCAATTATTTAGGAAATTCAGTTTCCGTCAAAAAATACATTATTTCACCATCCCTTTATTCTATTTCTCCGGATTTGTGGTACTCATTAATTTTCTTATACCTGTCCTGTCTTTATTTTTTCATATTTACCCTCTCCGCTTTGACTTCACTGACTTTTTAATCATTAGTATGCCTATACTGGCTGCAATTATACTCATTAGATTATTTGTTCAGCACTGGGTAATGGAAGATAAAGAAAGAGGCTTTCATGTAGTTGGGGGCTTATTATTCATTGGTACATGGTGGGTATTTATATTAGGGTTCATCTATACAGTTATCCGAAAAAAAGTTCCTTACCTGCCTACCCCAAAAGACAGTAAAACAGAGAACAATTTCTGGATCAGTTTACCGAATATCCTTATGTTAATACTGTCAGTAACAGCAATCATATATGGATTACATACAGACTGGAATCCGTATACCATTATCATGTCAGGTATGGCTGGTATAAATTGCCTTATCCTGCTCTTTGTATTATATGCCGGAGAACAGCTTAAAATCAGGGATTATTCAAAAAAATACAAGATTTTTGCAGAACTACTTTTGGTAATAAAGTTTTGGAAAGGCAAACTCTGGTTAGCCAGAAGGTGGAGTTATAAGCATTTCAGACAGATATCCTTAACACTCCTGCTGCTTATTTTTGGATTTGTATTTTATCAGATATTTCTGGATAATGACGATACTGATATTCCTGTAACGAAATCAGTAAGCCAAAATTTTTATATTGGATTCCCTGTTACAGACTCTTTCACTATGCATTCTTTTGAACTGATTCAGCATTTTCAAAAAAAGTATAAAGTACATGCAGATATATTATCCAATTCAATTCCTTTTGATACCACCAAGCAGTTAATGATAATAGATACTGTACAAATGCATGCTGTTTACAGTAATCAATCCATCCCTTACATCAACTGGATACTTTCCACGTCTAAGAAAAGTGATCTGTTTATAAAAACTATCCTTGCAGGAAAACAAGATACGTATATCCGGCATTTTGCTCAAAGTATCGGACAATTGAACAGGCCTGTTTACTTATCTTTTAATACTGCTGATGAAAATAGTTTTAAAAATACCGATGGTAACAACTTTAAAAGAGTCTGGATACACCTGCATGATTTATTTAAGGAAAGCCATATCTATAATGTTATTTGGGTTCTTAACCGGCCTTCACCCGAATCACTGAATAATGATTTTCCCGGTAAAGATTATGTTGATGAGGTAATCCTGCCTCTTAAATGTTCTGAGCATACAAATGCAGATAGTACGAGAATATTATTAGACAATCTGATTGCTAATTATCAAAATTCAACTATTGCAAAACTAGGAATACCTGTTTTTTTAGCAATTACAGGTAAATCAGATACCGCTACTATCAGTTGGTTAAATAATCAAAAGAACATTAAATTATGGCAGCTGCAATTACCAGATTTTAATGGAATACTGATGATGGACAATAATGTGCTGCCAGAGCTTTTAGCCAGTCATAATTGCCTAAACGGTAATCTCTTTCAGTCAAATAGAAATAACCTGATTCCATCACCAATTGGCCTGGATCTATTAACTACGGTTAACAGAAATACAGGAATAGCCAGTAAGAAGTATTTTGAAAATATCAGGGGTGTAAATTATACAAAAGGGGAATTCTGGTATAAAAACAGATACCCTTTAACAAGTAAGGAAATTGTGAGAGATTTTAATGAAATGAAAAGCCTCGGGATCAATGCCATAAAAATAAACGGTCCAAATATTTATGATAAGCTGATATTGGAAACTGCCAAAGAAACAGGATTGAGAATTCATTATAGTTTTTGGGTACCGGAATTTCTTGATTTTATAAAAGATAAAAATAAATTAAACCAGCTTTCAAGTTCAATACTGAATTTTATAACATTAAACAGAAACAACAAATCCATTATTTCCTGGAATATCAGCAATGCTGTATTTCAAAATCTATCCGCCTATTATTCAAAACCAGCGCTTTATTATCAGCAGCAGGCATATCTGGTATGGTTAAATAGACTTGTAGAAACCATCCAAAAAAAGGACAAAGAAAGACCGGTAAGTATTGACGTGGATGTTACCAATACCATGGAAGAAGCTATCTGTCAGTTACGGTTGATCAGAGGGATTGATGCCTATGGGCTGATTATTCCGCAAAAAAATTTTGACCCTGTTACATTGAATAATCTGCAGTTCCCATTTTTCATATCAGAAACTGGTGTGGCAGAATACCTGAAAATTAAGGATTTTGTATCAGGTGTTTTTATCAACAACTGGCAGGACCAGGAGTCTGCCAACCAGGTAACCATTAATGGACTTAAAGATTTTACTGGAAGATACAAACAATCTTATTTTCAACTAAAAGCATTATGGTCAGGCATGGGAGATGTTCCAGCATTCCCCGCCATAAAAATTTTAATTCCGGCACTTACTACCGATTATAAAGCTGTGCTTCCATACCATGTACTTGTACAAAAGGACCATCAATGGAAGATTGCAGATTCATCTGATACTTCCATTCAATATGAATGGTATCTTATAAAAACAGACCATGTATCTGATAACAGTATTTCAATAAAAACTTTAGGAAAAGGGCCCTCCCTTTTGCTGGAAATACCTGCTGATGCATCCAGCTATAAATTGTTTTTGATAGCAATTAAAGGAAAGGCCATTATTACAAATGAATCCAATCTCAATCTTCCATTAAACTCTGTATTTGCCAGATAAACTCTGCTGTTTAATTTGTATCTTTTCGTTTTAACTTACTCCAAAATCATTGATTTATGCAAAAACGTTCTTTCCTTAAAGGATTGGTACTGGCAGGTTTAACTGCCCCATTTTCATTGTCGGCCATGGAAAAATTAATCCGGCAAGCCCAAAAAAGATCTGTCAGGGATATTGCATCAGATGATGAATTCTGGAAAATGATCCGGGGGGAATATCGGTTAAAGCCAGATTATATCAACCTGGAAAACGGTTATTATAATATCATGCCGCAACCTGTTCTTGAAAATTTTATTCAGCAGGTTAGGGAAGTCAATTATCAGGGTGCTTATTATATGCGTACTGTTCAATTTGATAATAAGAAAAGTATGGCTTCTAAAGTTGCATCCCTGCTGGGTTGCACTGCAGATGAATGCATACTAACCCGGAATACTACAGAATCATTGGATATGATCATCGCTGGCTTTCCGTGGAAATCAGGGGATGAAGCAATCATGGCTGAACAGGATTATGGGTCCATGCTGGAAATGTTTAAACAGGTTGGCAAAAGGCACGGTGTTGTGAATAAAATACTGTCTGTGCCCAATCATCCGGTAGAGGATGCCGAAATAGTAAATCTTTATGCCAATGCCATTACTGCTAAAACCAGGTTGCTGATGGTTTCTCATATGATCAATATTACTGGTCAGATATTACCGGTACGCAAAATCTGTGATATGGCGCATAGTAAAGGAGTGGAAGTAATGGTGGATGGAGCGCATGCAGTGGCACAGATAGAATTTCAGATTCCGGACCTTCATTGCGATTATTATGGGGCCAGTTTACACAAATGGTTATCTGTTCCTTTAGGGGTGGGTATGTTGTATGTAAACAAAGAAAAACAAACACAAATATGGCCCTTACTGGCAGAAGGGGACCGAAAAGATATTTCCAGGCTTAACCATATGGGTACTTATCCGGTTCATACCGATTTAGCCATTACTGCTGCTATTGATTTTTATCATTCAATAGGTGCAGCAAAAAAAGAAGCCAGGCTGCGTTTTTTACAGCAATACTGGACCAGCCAGGTGAGAAATACAGAAAATGTAATAGTAAATACTCCTGCAGATCCGCAAAGGGCCTGTGCAATTGCTAATGTTGGAATAAAAGGGATGGCTCCAGCTTTGCTGGCAGAAACTCTCCTGAAAAAATACCAGATTTATACCGTTGCTATTGATGGTGCTAATGTACATGGATGCAGAATTACACCCAATGTTTTTACCACTACAGCAGAATTGGATCAATTGGTTAAAGCCCTCAGAGAATTAGCTGCATCCTGAGGAATAGCGTTTATTTCCAGAGAATACCAAGCTGTCCCATGGCTTTTAAATAATCCAGCCAGTAAAGCGATAACTGCTGTTCAGCGGCGTTTTTCTGTGCTTCAGTGCTTTGTAATTCCGCTTCCTGCGTATTTAAAGCAGATGCAGTCTCCTGACTTTCAGTAATCCTTTCCCGCAAGATAGTAAGGGTTTCTTTTTGCAGTTCTATATTGTTTTCAAAAGTTTTAATTTGTTCCAGAACCCTTTTATATTTTATAGTTGCTGTAAAAGCATCTTTGGCATATTGGGCAGATTTATCTTCTCTTTGCTGACTATACTGCAATTCCTGCTGGTGTAATTGCTGAATTTTACTTTGTTTATCTTCTCCAAAAAGGATTGGTAGTTTCAGGTCAATCCCAATATAGCTGGAACCAAACCAGCTGTTGGGTTCTACGGGATTAAAATTATTGCTGTACTGGTTAGCTCCGAGGTGACCTTTAAGGTTGAGTGATGGAATATATTTTGCTTTTTCTGATTGTACCTGCAGCCCGCTTAATTTACCCTGCAATTCCAGTTGTTGCAATTCAGGAATACTGTCTTTCTGAAACACTAATTCCTTCTTCATATCCCTGATTGGATTATAAAACACAGTATCCACCGTAAAATCAGCTTTTTCAATATCTGGCCTCCCCATCAGGAACAGCAGGTATACTTTATCTTCCACCAACTGGGAGACAGCATCTTTCAGTTTCTGCAACGTATTGTTGTGGTTTATTTTTGCTTTATTCAGTTCTGATTTTAGCAGACGCTGAGCATCAAACTTGTCTTGCAGCAATAAATAACTAATCCAGGTCCGGGCTGTATCAACCACTGCAACCTGAATTTGCCGTTCCTGTAAACAGATATCCACATAGGCTTTCGCAACTGTATAAGCCAGTTCATATTCAGTTTGCGCTTGTGAAGCACTTGTTATTTTTTCCTGTAATGCAGATTCCTTTAATTGTGCTTTCACCGTTTGATCAATCAGGGGTTGCATCAATATAAGGTCGGCCGATTGTGACCATTTGGTACCAAACTGAATGGCTTTAGTTGCATCTATGGGGAAACTGGGATTAAAAATACCGATGGGTAAAATAGAAGTTTGTAAAATAGGATTAAAGAGATAGTTATATTCAATAGAGAGCTGGGGCCAGTATTTCTTCAGCAAGGCTGCTGTTTGCAGTTTCCGGATAGCAATATCTAATTTGCCAGCCTGTATATTTTTTCTGTTGGCCCATGCACTGTTAATTGCCTGAGATAGGGTTATCTTATTTTGAGATATTGAAACCGAACATAGCAATGAAGCAATAATAAAAATGAATATTACTTTAACAGGCATTTTGTTCCCAAAATTAAATTGCCTGTTCAGACCAGATATACGGCTATGGGAAGTATTAAATAATAGCATAGTTATGAATTATATTTATCTGAAAACAGCTGCAGGTTCCACACTTCGTATCCTTTGAAGGGCAAAAGATGCACCGGCGGCAGCTATCAGTGAAATGGTAATAAACATAGATAATAGTATCAGGGGTGAAAAATTGAAAATTAGCCCTGATTTGGCAACTCCCACCCTGAATCCTTCCAGTAACACCAAACCTGTTAAAAAGCCAAGAATTGCAAATATCATAGCCTGACTAAGAATCAGCTGAGTGATATAACTATTTCCGGCACCAATCGCTTTAAGGGTACCATAATCTTTAAGCCGGTCCAGTGCCGATGAATACATGGTTAATCCAATAATAAAAAATCCTGCAATCAAAGCGAATACAATCAATGTACCTGTGCTTAGTGCAATGCCACTGGAGGACAGGATTTTCTTTTCAGTAGATGCCGCCAACTGTTCGGAAGGCCAGGCTTTTACACCATAAATACTGCTGTTAATACGATTGCAGATTTCTTGAGGATGTTCTCCCGGTTTCAGTTGAACCAGGATGGCACTTATAGAATTGACAGACTGATTAGAATAGAAGCGGGCTCTTTCAATGGTAGTCACACAAAAGCTACTGCCAAATCCCCGGAATCCCTTTGTCTGCATGGCAAAAAAGGCACGTTTCCCATTAATTTCAAAGTTTGACCCGATATCAATATTATCGCCCAGGTTTTTCTTTTCAAAAAATTCCGCACTTACTGCACCATCCATGGTAAGGTCAGTTGATTTTCCTGCTAATATTTTGGTGGAATCCAGAA
>Ga0208872_1000530_pt1 | contig 27330 bp, 18 predicted proteins | sample CryBogCBH12Aug08_FD_185508 | JGI IMG/M metagenome (GOLD analysis project Ga0208872, IMG submission 185508) | Freshwater microbial communities from Crystal Bog, Wisconsin, USA - CBH12Aug08 (SPAdes) | ecosystem: Environmental > Aquatic > Freshwater > Lake | place: Crystal Bog, Wisconsin, USA...
ACAAGAGAGCTGCACAAACGAAGAGCGGAAGCGAACGGCCCTTGCACAAAACAGGCAAACTGACCTATCCTGGCCGGCCCCCTCCGGGGATGAGCAATCCTGAAATCCGCAAAGCGGGTATGACTAATCTTTTTCTTTTGGGTTTCTTCCATGTGCTGAACTGAGCCGGTATTCCGGACAGTTGAGCACCACAAAGCTAAAGCCAAGGCATCAGCGACCATGAGCCCTGAACTGCTTGTAGTGGAATGAATGTCCGTTGGCATGTCTTTTTGCCAAGCGTTCAGCAAAAAGCATGACAACGACAGAAGGGAGCAAAAGCAGATGAGGGCGACGCCCCGGTTCCAGAACTCCCCTTTCCGAAAATGAAGACATGCAAACGTGATGACATAAACTCATGCATGCATAACCGCATGATGACAGACCGTTAGGCAGAACATCTGCCTGATATGAAAAGCCCCGGTTTAACCGGGGTCTTCGTCAAGGTGGCCAAGAATGTAATCAGCCGCTTTCTGTGCTCTTGAGCTTACCTGAATGATGAATTTCGGCTCGGCTTTCATTTTCTTGAGCCAGCCGTTGAGATAGGTCGCCGAGCTCTGCATTGTTTTCTGCGCGATGCCGGCCACTCCGGAGAGGAACGAAGCGGTCATTTCGGCAAGAAGCTCTTCATCGGAGTACTCGTGTGAGCCGAATCCCCAGTTTTGGGTTACGCCATCTCTCTTGAGGCGTGAACTGTGTCCGGTACTATGCGCCAACTCATGATAGGTGGTTTGATAAAAGTCCGCACTGTCTGAAAAGCTCTGCAATGCCGGTACTCTTACCTCGTCACGGGAAGGGATGTAACAGGCATCGTTTCCGCCGTAGTTGATCACAGGCCGGTTCGGCATTTCCCGGATAATTGCCTCAGCTTTTTCGATTGAGCTGTTTTTCTCTCCAATGGGCGATGGTACATCAAGGCCTTCAACACCGTTGGCAGGGTAAACCTTGTAATAGCGCATAAAAGGGGTAAGCTCCTTCTCGCCGGTCTTCTTGTTTTCTCTTTCAAGCATCTTCCAGAAAACAACCGGGAGCCCTTTGCAGCGGATGGTACCGCCCAGTTCCTCAGCCTGATTTCTTGTCAGGAAATATTCGCACCCCGCCGTGGAAAGTAAAAAGAGGTTGATACCACGATAAACCTTCCCTGAAACCAGGTTTTTCGGTAAACCGACGCTCCAGGGCTGACGCCAGGGTGCAACGCCTTTTTCAAGCTGGGCAATAATCTGACCGGTGATGATTTCATAGACAGTAACTGACATAACGCCTCCGAAGGTTAGAGATTGATGCAATGCGAACGTGCACTACAGCAACAGGGGACAAGCGAGGACGGTCTGACTGCATGACTTGAACGCCGGGCTGCCCTTCACCGGCTACCCGCCCCAGCGACAGCGGGAGGAGTTGCCGGCGGCAGCCTTAATCTTCTGATAGCATCGCCAAGCCATTTTTCACCCGGTTTCGAAGATGAAAACCCACAAAGGACGGTATAGACGTAGAGGAAATGAGCAGGAGCATACCCGCCATAAAAATGAGGGGAAAAAAGGATGACCCACTGATAATGTCTTTTCAGATCGGGTTGGAGCGGTCAGGCACCCGCAGCTTACCTTACGGATTGCTGTACGTGAAGCCAGTATAGCTTACGATAGACCCGCCGGCAGGCTGGCATAAATGGCCTGACGGGCGGATTCCATCCGGTAAACCGGGTATATGATTGACGAAAGGGGGTTCAAAAGCGCACGTTGTACAAGGAAGACAAGAGAGCTGCACAATCCCGACTTGTCGGGAGCGGAAGCGAACGGCCCTTGCACAAAACAGGCAAACTGACCTATCCTGGCCGGCCCCCTCCGGGGATGAGCAATCCTGAAATCCGCAAAGCGGGTATGACTAATCTTTTTCTTTTGGGTTTCTTCCGTGTGCTGAACTGCGCCGGTAATCCGGACAGTTGTGCACAATGACGCTGAAGCCAAGGCATCAGCCACTTCGAGCCCTGAACTGCTTGCAGTGGAATGAATGTCCGTTGGCATGTCTTTTTGCCAGGTGTTCAGCAAAAAGCATGACAACGACTGAAGGGAGCAAAAGCAGATGAGGGAAAAGTCCCGATTCCAGCACTCCCTTTACCGAAAATGAAGACATACAAACGTGATTACATGAACCTGAAGCTGTCAACAGAGCTTTGGCGCAATAGTGGTGCTTCTGAAAAATCGGTTATCCATGAAAAGTATATTCACCGATTACTGCTGTGAATTCCGGTTAAACTCGACTTCGCAGGTAACGTTTGTAATGAGACTGATCCTTTATTCAAATGAGTTGAAGTGGGGCCAAACAATTCGGCTGTAAGGCTTAATAACCAAGCAGATACAAGAAGAAAAAAAAGCATGTTTGTTGCTGTAGACGAACGAATTCGTGTTCTGACTGCGGGCGGTAATAGTAACTGGTACCCTTCATTGAGTGCGCGCTCAAATATTTGAACCTTTTTAAATTCGTGAAGCCAGTACTGTGACGTACGGTAGTCAATTATCCAGAATAAAATGGTTACGAGTAACGCCAGTATTTGGATAAATGGACGCCAACAAGATACTGATTGAAAATTGAATGCCGTGGCTCCAAGAATACCGGTGATAACCATAAGTGTAGTGAAGTGCTTGAATCGGAGATCAACAAACATGCGCATATTCATACATGCTTGACGATAGAACTCCAGCGTGACGTCAAATCGTTTTGATTCTTTGCCTTCAAAAATCATCTGGATAGCTATTACTTAGATTTGAAAAAGTTAACACCGTATTGCTTAAAGAGCATTTGGCTGACACCCGAATGAATTATATTTTTTCCTGTGATTTTATTTATTCAAATAAGTCACCTCAAATGACTTGCATGGCCGGAACTGCTGGAGGCGATTATTGAAGGTGAATGTGTCGTTCATTTCATAATGCTGAAAAATATCAAGCCCTCTGTCGAGCAGGATTTTCCATCCATTGTCCGTCTCGATATGCCGGGCGTGAATGGTACCGGTTCCATCAAACTCCCAGGTAAAAGCAATTCCTGCAGCGATACAGGACTCCTCTATCTTTTCGAAATATTCTTTCTGTTGATCTCCCTTGAAATCGTCTTCCGTGGTGATTAAATGAACGGCAACCTCCTCCTCCATCGGCTTGTGTTTGACAACCGTCTCAATAAACTCCATGAGATTTCGAATCTGATAAAAGATCCTGATGTATGGGTCAGTAAGAACAATCCGGCTTGCACCGCTCAGGTAGGAACCAAAAAGCGAGTCATATGAAACTCCTCGCTGGTTCTCCTGAAAGGTTAGATGCTGTTCTTTGTTTTCAGCGGTAGTAACTGAAGCAACAAGAGCTCCAGATACCTCAGGAAAGTCTATCTCTCTGCTTTCAACCTGAGGCTGCTTTCCATCACCCTCACCAATCGTTTTATTATAGAAATGCGGGTATGCTTCCTCTTCGAGCGTTTTAACCGTTCTTGATTGACCGGAGGCATCCGTATAAGCAAATTGAACCTTCGGGTACGTCGAATCAATCCGCATCAACTGATCTTTCACCCTTTTCCTACCTTCGATGGAAAATTTAAGCAGCTCTTCGATCTCATCTTTTGAAGCTCCTCCTTGAGGGAAAAGGATCTTCATGAGACCGGAAAAAGTTTTGTTTACGCCATCCCGGTCACGGGTTGATATATCGGGAGAAAGTGAAAAGTGTTCCTGATAACGATCTGAATAGTCATGGTTGCGCATCGAGCGGAGAATTTCGGCAAGGTAATCGACGACAAATCCATAACCGCTAGAGAACATCTCACCGCGAATGATATCTATTTCCCAGCCTGGAGCATAGAAATGTAGACGATCAAGAAATGCCGAGTCATAAAACTTTTCGGGCAGCTCGTCAAACAGGTCCGAGTGCTTGAGCATGTAGGGCACGGTATGCTGGGTGTTACCGACAAAGACCATGGATGCTTCTGCTCCGAGGGTTTCAACACCTCGGGAAAAAGACTTGTTGGCCATGAAGTTTTTCATGATGTCCACCAGCGCTTTATCCACCCGTTTCTGTTTACCGGCAAACTCGTCAAAGGCCACCACATCCCAATAGCCGACCAAACCGATTTTGCCTGACGAGTTACTCACAAAAAGCTTGGGAACAGTCACCTCACCCCCGGAAATGAGAATACCGTGCGGGGAAAACTCTGAATAGATATGGGATTTACCTGTTCCCTTGGGGCCAAGTTCAATCAGATTGTAGTTGCGTTCACAGTAGGGAATCAACCTGACGAGCTGAGTCAGTTTGCTGCGCTTTCCGAACATCTCAGGATTGAATCCGATGCTCTGGATCAGCAGATCAATCCACTCGTCAGTAGTGAATTGCTTTCGGGCTTCAACATAACCATCAAAATCGAAGTGGGACAACTGAATCGGTTTCAATGTCGAAAGGATCCACGGCACAGCATTCTTCTCTTCCTTGAACTCGTACTCAATATCTGCAATGCACCATACTCCGCCGACCAGTAATTTTGGATGGGTCTTGATCGTGCCGGAATCAACCAGAACCTTCTTGATTCCAAGATTTGAAAACTCTGCCTCGTAGGCATCGCTCTTGTCATTCAGCGCTACGCTGATCTTGTCGATGACCTTATATCTTCCCTTTTCCTTGATATTTGATCGAACCAACCCGGCTTCATTGAGATGCACATAATGTTTGCGCAGAATCTCTTTGACGGTCTCAATTCCGGTCTGAATCGTAGCATCATCACTTGTGGCGCAGTATTGACCCAACAGATACTCAAGGACGTATGTTGGAACAATGGCGTTACCTTTGACTGTTTTGACAAGATCCTTGCGGACAACAAGCCCGGCGAAATGAGTATTTATCTTCTGGTCAAGAGTATTCATAGTCGGCCTCGGTGGTTAAAAATCAAAATCACTGGTAAATGAACGCCGCATCAGATAGCGGATGGATTTGTATTCGCTGTAATGGGACGTTCCTGGATATTTCTCATCCAGCCTCAAAATAACCTCCTGACCGTTCACCTCATCAGCTTTGCTGGTCAACAGAAACCGCACCTGCCTCTCACGATCCCGAGAATTGTCAGAGGTGACGTCAAAAAGAAGTGTGTGTGAATCGGAAATCAGATCCCCGGCAAGAGTATAAATCCCTGCAATAAGTGCCCTTCCCTGAACTTTTTCGGTAACCGGCTGCGATTGATATAAAACAACGGCGAGCTGCCCGGATGTAATAACCGTACTGGTCCCACGAATAATATCAACATCAACTACCGAGAGGTCACTCTGACGCTTTTTATTGATCCTGATGAGGGGAATCACTACCTCCTGCAACGAAGCACCACCATGTACATAACGGCTGCCAGAACCCTTCAGACGCAAGCGATTGATTGATTTCGGAATCTGCACCTCCATATCTCCCTTCAATCCAAGCTGCGTAGCAATGAACTTCCTGAGTCCCGGAGCCTCTTTCAGACCCTTTCCAAGTACAAATCGGCGATCCCGAAAAAGAATCAGGTCACCTTCCGCCTCCTCTGCGGAAAAATCGCTCCCGTCAAGAGCGCGATTCTGGTAGATAAATCCATGATCAGAAGTCACTAGCAAATTATTGGTATTGGCCCCGGTGAGTTTCTTGATCAGTTTGACCAGATCCTTCAGGCACTCTTCAACCGCCTCAAATACCCGCTCTTCAGATTCACGCTTGTCGCCGGTAAGGTCAATGCGATTATGGAAGACATAAATCACATCGTGATCCCTGACTAATGCCCGACACTCATCACCCTTGAGCGCCATCACCTCATCCGACTTTACAGCAATGCCCCGCCATGAAGCCGACTGGCTGAGAAGTTTGGTGCGATTGGCCGTACCCTGCGAACTGAGCCCATCCACCATCACCATTCCGGTATCATTATTGGCAAGCTCCAGCGCTTTATGTGGCAAAAGGGCAGCCATACCAAGCTGCGTATAGCTCGGCAGCATTGACAGTACTGGTTCCAGATTTGCATCATAACGGTCTTCCTGACGAATAAGCGTGAGCAATTCGTCACCGATTTCATAGCGCAACGCATCGGAGATAATGACACAGGCCTTGTTCTTCTTTAAGAGGAATGGCTGTACAAAACGCTCGAAAACACTTTTCTGTAACGGAACGGGAGTGGCTTCCCAACTTTCGGTTTTATCCACGAAAGATTGCCACCGGTCATTCAATTTCAGCAGAAAGTTGTTGGAGTAGAGATTTTCTATTTTTTCGCTCAATTCCGCCATCAGCGAGGCCTGACCGGAGATGCTGACATGATAAATGAATTTGCGGTAGAACTGATCGAGCCGAAACCAGAACCTGCTGTACTGTTCTATACCGTCAGCCATAGAGTTCATATCCAGTTTGGCTTCTTCGATGGCATGCATAAACAGTGCGGCGTACTCCACCGCCTCGTAGAGGTGCTGAAACTCTTCGAACCAGTGGCCTTGACGGCGCAGGCGGACCCACTGAGTCACCTCATGGCTGAACACCGTACGAACAGCAAGAGCCCGAACCAGATCACTGATGATTTTCCGATCAATCAAACGGAAATAATCAATTTCTATCAGTTTACGGAAATCAAGTCCATGCAGTTTCTCTTCAATACGCAGAATCCCCGCACACTCATCAGAAAACGCTTCAAAGCATCGCTCAAATTGACGGCTGTCTTTCCAACGCTTCAAAAACACGAGCGCATCACCCGATAGTGCACCCTTTCCATCGGTGCCAACGACAAAGCTGCTCTTGAAAAGTTCGATAACGAAATCCTTCAGACCGGGTTCAGATGCTTCGTAGCCATAGCTCCGTTTCATAAGCTCCCAGAAATAGCCATCCAACCGGCAGCGGTCAATCAGCCGATACTTGTCACAATCCAGCAATTCCAGCCCCAACTGCTTTTCATCCGAAGCGCTTCCTGCCAACTCGTCCAGCAGGTGTTCCAGCACCATATCCAGCTGAGGTGCGGAACCGGCACAAACAGCAAGCATCTTTAACCGGATCATTCCGGGCGTATCGTCTGCTTTGAGCAATTTCTTAAGGCTCTCAATTCTCTTCGCAGACTTGTAGAATTCAGAATGATCCTTCACCACATCCTGAAAATCACTGCCAAGCTCCAGCTCTGAAAGCCAGATACTCGACTGATCTGCACGGAACTCTCCATAAGCAAGCTCTACATCGAGAAGCCAGTTATCGAGCATTGCCGGTTGAGGCCCTTCTCGATAGAGCAGGAACTTCTGTTCCGGCTTTTCACGCAGAATGTGATACTTCACTCCAAACTCGTTGTTGACAAGCTCAACCTTTTCAACACCCGCCAGCTGCAATGAGTCGAATTCCTCACGCAGCTCACGCTTCGTATCATGCCAGAATACAATACGGTGGCAATCAAAGAGGCGGTTCAGAGCCTGGGCAATGCGTTCACTCATTACAAGAAGCTTTCATGAGATATATTGAAGACAAAAAACGTTAAGACTTACAATGAGAAAAAGTTATTCGACAATCTATTTTCATAGGTTATCAGCGATACGTCATCTGATTTGAGTATCGCGATACTCAATCTGTGATACTCAACCTGATTAATGAATGCTAGAGAATACACAAATCCATTCAGGCGGCATTGCCAAGAACAATTGAATAATCTTCGATAAAAATCTTAGCTATCACTGTTTGGTTCTTTTCGGCCCAACATAGACGACGTATAATGGCTTATCTGCACTCACCGGCCAAGAGAAATGAATTCGAAACTTAGGACTATTCACTTTACCATGCCATGAACAGAATAATTTTTGCTCATGATTATCAGGGTGATGAAACGTGAGTTCTGATTTAAAATCATTTTTTTCTGATGAAGATGAATCAGTGAACAACGCTTTTTTTCCAGAAAAATAAATCGAAAAAAGACGGTGACCTTCCAACGTTCTTACTCCATGCTCATCGTAACAATTTTTAACTTGTTCCAGAATGTTAAGAAGAAACATGATGCGTGTAGCGGCACTATGGACAAAGGGCCATCCACGAAGAGGCTCAAATGCATCAGATGAAATAGTGATGGAAGGAAAACGATTCTGACAAACAGTAGCCAATTGCTCCCATGATGTAATGATTTGTGGTACAGCTTCTAATGTGGCTAAAATGGTATCAAGTGATCTATGATTGACTACCGTGGTTTCCAGATCATCGTCATCCATCCGATGCCAAAAAACCAGTAGAGGTGAGCAATCCCAATCTGATGGAATCAGACTAACCAATTGACAATCGCCGCCATGAAATCCGCGAAAAGCGGCTTCTCCAACTGCGGTATCGGTAACAATGTTCGTTTCTGTTTCAAAGTACAGATAGTCATCAGAAGAATGAATTCTAACATCTTCCCAAAAAGGACCTTGCTGATTTAGCCATTGCATCAATGCCCTTTGCTTATTCAAATCAAGCCTCCGAACAACCTGCTGCATAGTCAAATCTCTGGTAACCTGCACAGATACGATGTTACGATGACAGTATAAGTTGTATCCAAACCTCCAGATCTCTTTTTTTACTTCCATTATCCTATCAATCGCATCAAAAAATGAAGTGCTATCTTGAAATTGGCCATGAATGGAGAGATCATTTACCAGTAATTCCATCTCAATCCCCCCAACCGGCAAAATGATTCATATCCTTGTCAAACTGATCAAAAAAGCCCTCTGGCCACACATCAATATTTCCAAGAGGATCGATTTGTGGAGAAATAACCTGCGCTTGGTTAGCACTTCGTGGCTTGAAAAAGTGCAGTGATACCTGTTCCGGGGTCAGTCGCTGCAACCTCACGGCCCGGCGGAGACCATTGAGGATGTGATCACTATGCGTTTCAATCACCACCTGTACCCCGGCACGAGCCACATCAGCCAAAAATTGGCCCATGAGGGCCTGTCCTGCTGGGTGAAGATGCACCTCTGGATTTTCTATGAGCAAAATTTCGCCCTTTGCTGCCGATAGCGCAGCAATAACGATCGGCAAAACCTGAGTCAAGCCAAACCCCACATGAACCGGACGATGAAAGTCCGTATCATCTGAAGTCCGGAGGCCAAGGGTAACCGCATTAACCCTAGGCACTTTCTCTACGGTCAACCCACATCCCGGAAAAAAAGCCTGCATTCTGGCTTCAACCTGTTTTAACTGTGTTGGCGGAACACCCTCTATTTCAAGATCAGTAAGAACCTGCTCATCGCGGCCAGTATGTAATAGCGAGATCGCATGTTCACCGGCAGGTCCAACTACAGAGGCATTCTGCCGGTCTTCCAAAGGATAGAACTCCCTCGGACCGATTCGTTCTGCAGTAATATAGGTGAGTGTACGTAACCGTTTCACGAGTGAATTATCAGTTTGATCAGGTTCATACGGAAGCAGGTATTGCAACTGCTTGGGAGATGGTGTAGCCTTTTCATCTATCTCAACCAAATCAATCGCAACTGACATTTCAGATCGTTCACCCGAAAAGGACCACCGATATATTTGTTCATCGGCTGCAAGGGCAATCTCAAATTTATGCCGACCGTGAATCTTGTCAACCACGTCTAAAACAGTGCCCAATTTCAGTGTATCGCCATTCAGCATAAGCCGGATTGACCACTCGTGTTCTCTCATCGTCTGGTGCAGCAGTACTAATGCCTGAAGGATCGATGATTTCCCTGACGCATTTGAGCCTGACAGAAGGGTCAGCTCGGTCAGAGGTAATTTGATAAGCTCAAAACACTTAAAATAACGAAGCTCAATTTGAGAAATCATCAAACACCTCCTTGAATAATTTCCTTGTTTGATTAAAACGATCTTTAACCCGGTTGACCTGATTAGTTCCCAATGTGATAGATTCGATAAATATCGGGTCTACAAGCAGTTGATAAAATGCTTCCCTTAAAGCCTCGCTACGTGCCTCGACAATATGTTCTGGATAACGAGAAAGCCCTGTTGACATGACATCCCAAAGTGAGGCATTTATAACACTGCGAGTCTCTTTTCCTGGTACACGTTTTCTGAAAGAATGCTTTTGAAAAACTGTTATGTTGTTTTTTAGGCCTCTTCTTAGCTCCGAAGAAAGTGTTTCAAGTTGAATGGGTTCAAAATCATTCATTCTCTTCAATGCTTGTGTAAGAAAATCATCCATACCGCCTTTATATTGTTCCGTTCCTAATAGCTGAAAAGCGCAGAACCGGTTAATAAACTCCCTATCCCTCATAGTATCAGACAAGAGGCTATCGCCGGTGGCAAGCTTGAACAGAGGGGTGTTAGCCTCTTGCTTCAGGAAACGGGTAGCAGGTCCCATGGAGAGACAATTACGCATTTGTTGCCGCGTCAGCGGCACACCGCTATTCACTCGCTCAAAAATATCCAAGAGAGCCTGTGGTGGCACTTTCGCGTCAATCACGTACAGAATCAGATTACAATCTTCAACACGATTCTGGAGTTTTGGTGACAAATCCTGAAACTTTTTATTGTTCAACTCTGACTGGCGGGGCAATTTGAGTCGTAACTCATTATTCACAAATCGTTGAAATGTCGAAAACCGCTGTAATCCATCCACTACAACCATTTGCCCTTTTGGATTCTCTGCTAAATAAAACACCGGTAGAGGAATGCGCATTAAAACCGATTCAATCAACTTACTCTGTTTTTCCTCCTGCCAGATAAAATCACGCTGAAAATCAGGATCCATCACAAAACTACCCTTTTCAATTCTTCGAAGAACATCGTGAACAGTACGATTTTCATTACGAATCAGTACAGTATCGATTGGATAATCCCCAAAAAAAGCATCCTCGTCTTTACCAAGACCTTCGATCTCTTCTTCCTGAGTAATTATATTCATGTTGTTTTCCATTGGATGTTCACTCCTCTTTATTATCAAGACCAGGGATCTTTTTGAGAGCCGGGCCGAATTTCTGGTAGTTCACTTTTACCCCGTCGTCGAGGTCAATTTCGAGCTGCTGGGAAGCAAGCGGATAAAGGATTTCTCGCTCATAGCTCTCAAGCTCTTCGATCATTTTCCGGAGGCTTTCAATTTCTTTCAGCGCTTTGGTTTTTTCTCCCGGTGATGCGCTAGCGCTGATACTGACCGATTCGAGATGGCTTTTGCGGGAGAGCAGCTTGGTGCGGAACTCGCGCAGATAGCCATTGAGCACGATGCTCGCCGTATCGGGGCGGTAGCGGTGCATGTAGATAAGCGCGTTGAAGCTGCTTTTCGGGCTGCTGAAGAGCCAGTAAATCGGGCGCTTTTTGTATCGACGCAAGTGATCGTTATAAAAATCCTTCAGGAAATATTTGCGGATATCCTTGCCCAGCGCAACCTCAATAAACTTCAGATTCTCTTCGTAATGCTCCTCGCCAAAGGTGGTGCGCAGAAACTTGCGGAACCGTTCAGAGATGTCGTCGGTAAACCAGTCGCCGTCGAGAATGGGAATGACGTTGTCTTCATCTGCAGGGAAAGTCGGGTCAGGAATCTGACGTAGATACTCCTCTATGATATCGCCCTGATTGGCAAGAATCAGTCCGGGCTTGTCCAGCGCATAACGGCCAAACATGCAGCCCACAGCATAGGAGATAAACTCCTTCATGGTGTCGGCCAGCAGGAGCGCTTCCAACTCTTCGGCGTTTTTATTGTTGCTGTAACGATAATGCGGATTGCAAGTCAGGGTGATTTCATTTAACGGCACTTCGGGAGTCAATTCATCCTTCAATCCGTAAGCATCGATAAAAATCCGGTTGTTCTCTTCTTCAAGGAGTTGCATCTCCAGCGTCATCGCCTGCCAGTGAGTTCGAAGCATCTGACATGTGGCCTTCAGGGTTGGCTGACGATAATCGGTGTTCAGTAGCGGTAGGCTTGTTAAGTCCCATGAGGTTTCGTAGGAGTCCCAATCAGCAGCAGATATTTTGGTTAATTCAGAAAACGTCCCATTAAGTGACTCTGTTTTTTTCAGGACATCATTAGGCAAAGGCACTCTACGTATATCTCCACTTTGGTATGACATCGTAGGGTTCAATATGTTGAGAATATAAGAACCGACCTTTGAATTTAAGGTGGAAGCTATGACCCCAATTTTATTTATTTCCGGGAATGCAGAAGTTCCTTTGATATCGAAAATGAAACCCTTATCTGTATATCTGCAGGCGAAATCACCTGTTGAAATATCAGACCAAGTAAGGCCTTCTTTAAAATAAAAATCCTTTCCCCTAAAACTCGTCATTCCAGATTCAGCAATCTCTTGACCACCATATTTCCAATTCACAACTAAACTTTGGAAGCCTGCCCATTTTCGGAACCCTCCGCCTTTGTTGTATGGGAACCATTTGAACGAAGAGTTAATGGCTTGCTGTGTATTTTCAAAATTAAACCCAATATTTCTGATACCGATTTCGTACCATTGTCTCAAAAAACGGTCATTGTCAGTTGTCATCATACCTATTCGAGGAGGTGAAAACCGATTTATATTAAATTCTGACTCAAAACTGTTTCTCAACTTATCAGAAGCCCAGTATGCAATAGGGTGCCCTGGTATTTTCATAAAATCTACAGCAGAGGCAAAATAGGGCTTGTTGCGTTTCCCAAGTAACTCATTATTTTTCTCAGCTTCTGAGTTTCCACTGGTCAGGCGATGATATACACCCTTAAATTCTTTTTGCTTGTCGTGTTTAATAACAAAAGCTGTTGTTGACACAACCTCCCCTCCAATGCTATCAAACGCTCTAGCCCCTAAATGGGCCATACATAAGATTACGTTCTTACTTAATATTTTTAAGCGAAGGCCCTCGTAAGTCCACAGAAACATCCAACTTTGCATTGTTATCATGGCAACAAAACCTCGTTGTCGCAAAAGTTCTAAATTGCGCTCAATAAAAATCGCAAACAGATCCGTTTTGGCCATCGAATAGTTGTTTTTTAACCATGCGCTTAATCGACTATTCATGTTTCTGTTGCCCATATACGGCGGATTGGCAATCACAATATGATACTTCGGACTCAGGTAATCAGCCTGCTGCAGGGCTTGCAATACCTTTTGATGGATTGGCCCGAGAAAGAGTTGGCCGGAAACATTCTTCACCTCAAGTATCTTCATCATAGCTACCACATCAGTCACTTCAGGACGAATCAGGGAGCCAAAGTTGTCAGCCTCTTCAAACTGCTTGAGGGTAGACTGCAGCGGAGTAGTGAAGAGGTCTCGACCGATGAAGTCCATATAGTTTTTCAGCTCAACGTCGTCGAACCAAATATTCTGCAACACGCAGATATTTGGCTGTATTGGCTTGCGAAAGAACCTGCGCTGCCGGGCACGTGCCTGCATGGTCAAGGCAAATGCGGCCAGTTCTCCAGCTCTTTCGTCAATCTCGATACCGTAGAGGTTATGCGTCAGGATCTTTTCCGGGATTTCCGAGGGCTCATACCCCTCTTCCTCATAGATGGCGTAGAGAATATCAAAAGCGTAGGTGAGCATGTGGCCCGAACCGCATGCCGGATCACAGATCTTGATCTCTTCCGGCTTGTTGATACGCAGAAAATCAGATTCCGGCTGTTCCGGCTTGATGTAGTACTCCATCTGCTCAATCAGCATCGACTTGGGGTGGTTGAGCAGCCAGAGACGGCCAAGTGAGTTTTCTACCAGATAACGTACAATCCAGTGGGGCGTGAAAAGCTGGGTTGCGGCAGGAATATTCTCGGGCGTGATCTTTTTGTTCTTCTTTAAATCATCAAAGACCTTATCCTTCTTCTCAGAGATGTAGAACTGGTAGAGCCAGCCGATTACCTCTACATCCCCGCAAACATCCGGGGTCATTGTTTCACGGGTGTAAGCAAGAATTGAGTTGCCGGAGAGAAGATCATCGGGCATCAACAGTTCGGTGAAATCGGCAATCCGCTCGAAGAGGTAAGGCATCACCCTATGGAAATCGTTACAGGCTGCAACCACAAGCAGGCGATAGGCCTCAGCCTGCGGGTCGCGACTTGGTAAGGTTCCGTTGAGCAATGCAAAAATCTGCTGACGAATCTTTTCAGGCACCATCTCTTCGTCGATGTGGCCCATCTTCGCCTCAGCCAGAATTTCAGGCTGGAACTGCCCTTCGGCTGGCGAAATAACACCAATCCGTGTATAGCGGTTCACATCCATAAAGCGCAAAGCGCAAAAGCGGTTAAACCAGGTGTAGGCTATCCGCTCAATTACCTCTTCCCGGTCATGCTCCTGAAGCTGCTTTTCAAGATCGGCTATCGCCTTCGGTTGTTCCCGTCGGGCGGCACTGCCCTCGGCCACCACGAGATTGAGTTTTGCTGACACCTGCTCAATCAGACTACGCCGTGCAAACTGTGCGTATTTTTTAAGTTTTGCTGTTTCCATCAAAATCTATCCCAATCCTTGCTATGTTGTAGATTCAATTGGCCGTATACGCCTGACGCATAAATTAACGCTTGCGATCATAGAATGCCCTCTTCTTTCCCCTATTTGTTCGATTTTACCACGTTGTTTTAGTCTTAAGAACAACTTACACGCTTGATCCGGAGAACTCATCTTAAGTACTCAAATCAGTAGCATTCGGTGGAAACTGAGTTATGTGATACCCTCCCAGATAAGAACAATAACTGCCTTTAAAATTAATTGCCGTCAAAAAAAACCGAACAACAATCTCTCGTATAACAGTAACATGTTCCCATAGATCGTCACTTGTATCTTCTCCATCCTCGTAATAGTTACCTCGATGCACAATACGGTCTCTGGCTGTCTTGGCAGATTTTATTTGTTCATCACTAATCCCCTTAAGAGGAACTGACCAAAGCTCGGCCAGTCGCTTAATCTTTTCAAAGATTGATCTTCGATTCAAATCCGTAAGCTTTTCATTGAAATCCTTTACAGCCTCTCCAACCTTTTTCGAATCCTCGTCTGACCACTTTTCAATACACTGTTTAATAACTTGACGAAGTACTCTTCTTGTTTTATTGAATTCCCCCTTTGGCCGAATCAGCGCATCGGAATCGGCAAGATTCGAGTCAACAAGGTTTTCGAGCGCTGTCATAGCATTAACCAATCGAACTTCTGAGTACGAAGGATCCATGGAAAACCATTCGATGGCAAAAAAAAGATTCTTAACTCGGATAGGTGGCTCAAAAAAAGACTTCACGGCAGCCTCGAAAAATGGCTGCTGATCAAGGAAATGAATTACACGCATCCCGCTTGGAGCATGCTCTGATTGAGACAAAACGGTAATCTTACATTTATTTTCAAAGAAATACTCGATCACTGGCACTTGAAGAACTGCTGCTGATGCAACAGACATTACTCTCCGAATGTGTTCAAGTAATTTATCAGCTTCATCGTGCCAAGAGGCGAAATCGACAGGGATTGTTTCTGGTTGAATTTCGATAGCACCTATGACTGTGTCGGGATTATCAATTGACGATGCCCCTACCATTACTATCATACCCAAACGGCATGTTACTGTAAGCCGATGAAAATTTTGGAATCCTTTCAAACGAATTCGAAGTAAAGGTTTAGGAGATATCTCATCTAAAATACGATGAAGCTCGGCACAACGACAGTTACCATCAGGTCGCATTAGACTCCCTGCCTCCTTACTCCACGAATCATTTAGGCAAGTAAAGTAAAGGTCTTTCGTTTTGAATTCAGTGCCATCATCAGATGTTCCTGAAAGCGTGAAGTCTTCGAATTTTGTAGATTCTTTGTGAAATAGTTGGTGAATGTATGCTGTTTCTTGTGTCAAGGGAATGATGCCAAAATCAAAAATAATTTTCCCGGAATGCGATATCGATGCAGAAAAAATTACAGGCGTACTATAGCCACTGGCCTCAAGAGTGCCAGAAAAAGATTTAATTTCCATCAAATCCTGATTTCCCACTATTACTCCTATATCTGAATTCTTTTCCCGCAGCGAATCTCTTTAAGTAAGGACGGCAACTGCAACATAGCATTTAAGCACCATTGAGCAGAACAGCTTTCCAATTTGGCAACAGCCTGTTGCCAAATTGAATTATTGCAATAGAATCCAATAAATTCCCAATCGTATCCTCATCACTATCCACTGGCCACTCTATCCACTTTCATTTGCACCTTGCCAAACGACGTTAAAAAAGGCCTACCTTTTGCGCTCAACCGATACTTCTGCAACCTGCTGCCTTGAGCCATTCAAACCTGCTTGGTGGTACTGCCACACAGAATCGCAACAGACATAAAACCTGCGCACTAACTTGCTCACCGACTTGCTCACTCGCCCGTCCGTAGTATTATTTTATAACAAATAGCTTCGGTTGTTCACGCCGGGCGGCACTGCCCTCGGCCAGCACCATATTGAGTTTGGCAGAGATCTGCTCAATCAGACTGCGACGTCCAAACTGTGCGAATTTTTTAAGTCTTGTTGTTTCCATTTACAAACTTTTAAAACACAGATGACAACTGATTAACAGCAACAAAATAATACGGTTCCGGATGTTTCGGTATGCGCATGAATGAGCGCTTTATAAGCCGGCTCATTTCTTTATGAGCTGGCTCATAACTTATGGGTTGAAGTTATAGTAAGTCCCCCTTCGATCACCGTGTTTTTGAATCTTGTTTTCGTGAGCAAGTTGAGTCAGCAGTTTTGCGGACTGGTCTTTTGTCAATCGACACAGTTCGATGACATCGGCACGTTTTATAGTGCCATGGGTTTTAATAAACTTAAGCACCATCTGCTCCTGCTGGATGGAATCGAACCCGGCTTGACGGATATATTCTGCGCGCTGTCCTGCTTTCTGGTACATCCGTGCACTCAAGATGTATGATCTACCACGACCGGTTCCATGTGGCTCCAGAAAACCGGTTTCGACCAGCTTTTCCAGTGTGGCCCGCACATTGGCTTCCGGCTTTTGCACGGATGGAGCAAGATCAGTCGTGGTCAAACGACGTTCTTCTCGAAGGCGGGACAGGATGATCAATGAATCGATCGGCATGGTTCCAAGCTTATCCTCCTGTTCCACCACCATCTTGAGGAAATCGAGATCGGCGGAAGCATTTGAAAGAAAAAGAGTGACGGTATAAGCGTTGGAGAGCGAATAATCGGGTGCCGGGCGACCATAGCGTAACATACCTTCGTAAATGCGGTCAATGCCTCGACCAGTCCGTTCAGCCAGACCAATCCGCTTGATAATGTCGGCCAATAACGGATTACGAGAGCGCGGAGGCGCCACGAGCAGATTATTGAGATTCACGCCCTCAATAAATCCACCAGGGCTGCTGATGTTCAAACCATCATCATCGAGTTTGATGTGAACCGCCCCAAGTGTACTGAAATCGCGGTGAACCAACGCATTCACAAAGGCTTCACGGAAGGCCCTGCGATCATAGTTCGGAACTGGTACACGAAACAATCCTACCTGAATTTCCTCTTCAACAATCCACGGCTTGAACTGCAATTCAACCTCCTCAAAGGTCTCAAGCAGGGGCTTTCGGTAAAACTCGTTGACACGAACATCAGTGCCTCGCAATACCTGAAATGCAACTTCATATGCAGGCAAGTATTGGCGCAGTAGAGTTTCACTTCCCAAAATAAGCAAGCCTGCAACAGTGGGGCATTTTCGCCCTTGATGGTCCATGACCAGCCCCAAGGCACCATCCAGCTCTTCGTCCGCCAGCGAAAACAGGGATTGTTCGCCCCCATATTTTTTGATGGCATTTCGAAGACGAAGGCGTTGAAGTGGATCCAATTGGTCAACCGTAATCTGTTCCATCAACATGGCAGAGGGATCGACCAATCCCAGAGAAGACTGGCGTTGTATAAACTCATGAGGATAGAAAGGAACAGCCTCCGGTGTGCCGTCGAGCTTGAGACGACGACGGACCAGAAGGCCGTCAGAAGTTGAGACCAGTTGCCTCGACTTCGGCACAATGATCCGAGCGATTGATTTGCCTTGCAACTCGAACCGCTCCACTCTGATGGAGATCGCTGGATTTGTCTTGTTTGCAACCAGAGAAGGAATCCCCGAAACATTAATATGATTCGCATGTAAACCAGTGATCCGGCCATCGTCCTCAACGCCGAGCAGTAGTTCACCACCTTCGGTATTGGCCAGAGAAACCACTACCGCCAACAAATCACGATCAGGCAGACTTTTCAGATCGCTCTTGAATTCCACTGTCAGGGTTTCCCCCTGGCTGATCAGATTACTGAGTTGTTGAACTGTCTCGCTCATTGGCAATACCTAAATTTGAATTCTTTTCCCGCTGCGAATCTCTGACAGCAAAGCGTCCCTCAAGGAAGCCAGATAAAGCTCTACATCGGACTCATCGGCCAGCCATGCTTTCTTGAAGGAGACTTTGATTGAACGTCCGGGGATATACTCTACTTTTGGCTCAGCTATAGGGGGATAGACGCTTGTCAGCTGGTTTTCTGTTTCAGATGTCTGTGCCGGATTTGAGCGTTGCGGTTTTGGCTGCGACAGGGCTGTCAATCGGGATAAGAGTTGCTGGTATTCTTTTTCCTCGAAGCGCCGCTGCATGTCGCGAATCACTGCAATAAGCTGTTGACGCTCTACTGATTGAGTGAATTCGTTGAATGGCTGAGTGATCTCGGCCTGTTGCTCAAAAGAAAGCACACCGAATTCAGCCATATTGCACAGGCGTTCCTTGAGCACGTGTGATGCAGTTTTGGCTTTGGATATCTCAGCTTCAATTTGCGCCCCGACCTTTTCTTGAAGGGTATCCACAAGGGTCTTCACCTGCTGCATGCGGTTCCCCTTGTAGCATTCCGGATCCAGTAACGCCTCGGAGAGTAGCGCTGATTCATCTCCCTGGATGTAGGAAAAATTCGGTTCCTGAGCCTGAACCATTTTACGGGCAGAATCAAAAATGCTTTTTTGCGGGCCGCTCATGAACTTGCGGATCGGGTCGATAACCGTTTCCTTCAGGTCAAGCAGCGGATCAACTTCTTTCATGAAATCAGTGAGGTACCAAGTGTAGGGTTTTCCGCTCACTGCTTTCAGCTTTTCAATAACCGGATTCAATGCATTCAGGAACGGATAGAGCGCGGATTGTACCACAAATGGAGCCAGTTCAAGCATTTTATTCTGCAATGCTTCACCTGTTTCCCTGCTGAGAACCTTGGCTTCAGTGGCAACTGGAGAAACGTCAAAAAACTCTTCATAAAACTCTTTCAGGTTGCGAACCTGGGATGCGGTAAAATCAGCCTGCGGCACTAAAATGACATTGCCATGACCGTGTGTGTTACGCAGTGCCCTTTCGAGCTCATCATCTTCAAGGGTATTGCTCTCTGAAAGGACTTCAACCTTGCCACGTGCACAGAGTTTTGCAAGGGTGCAGAGCACGGCGGCAAAGTACCAGCCATTTGGTTTGCTCTCGAATTTTTCAAGCAGGAGCTTCAGTGTTGTACGAACTCCACTCCGGTTATTGCCCTGGATGAAGGCAAGCACCTCCTGCTCTGATTCCGCCAATGAGGCAAGATCAGTTCCGAACAATGCTTCCTGAGTTTGCCGGAGACAACCCGCAATATCGTTTTCGGTATAGGTAATTCCGCGAAGCATGCGGAGATTGGGATATGCCTGTATGACAAGCTGATGAAAACCCCGGATGATCCTGCTTTGAGGATCTTCACCGCCTATTTCAATCTCACTGCCACCCACAAAAAGTTTGGCATGGCCAAGGAGGGCTTGCAGCCGCAATTGCAACTCCCTGTATCTATCCCGATTCTGATCGCCTTTATTGGTCAGTATACGGTTAACAGCCTCTTGCTGGGCCGTCGTGATATTCTGGCGGATATACTTTTCGGTCTGTTTGTAGAGAGTAATATCCCGCATGAGCCGGTCGTCGGGAGGCATCAACACCAGAAGTTCATCACGGCCCATACTCTGCATTCGCAGGATAGTCTCATTCTCAGCGTTTTCGTGGAATGGGGTGACAACATGAATAGCCAACTCGTATTCACGACCGTGCAGACGGTCATCAAGTTTTCTGGAATAGGGATAATCTGACCCGTTGTTGTCATAGCGAATTTTCCTGTTCTTGATAACATGATCGAAAACGATCTTTTCCAGTTCTGCAGCAACTTCTGTTGATTCAACTTCGGTGTTCTTGATTTCCTTTTCAATATCCTTTTCCTCATCGGTGAGGTACTCGTAGAGCTCACAATTCCGCTTGATGTAGGTCTGCTGTTCCAGGTAGTTCAGCGCCTCTTCAACATGCTTGCGCAATTGGGGTAAATCCTGGTTGAAACCATTGAGCATCAGAACGCAAAGGTTTCGGGGTGTTGGTTTGAATTCCTTGACGTATTTGACAAGAAAAAGAGCTTTCAGCACTTTTAAGGCGAAGTCATTGCCCAGTTGCCGCTCTGCTGCGAGAACAGCTTTTTGCGTCTGGGCCTTTAATGCCGTTTGAATACCCTCAAACATCAGGTCAAAAGAGGCCAATTGACCAATCTCATAACCACTGATCTGCATGGCAACCTGCTGGAATACACCAAGCATCGAACGCTCACCGACCGAACTATGTTTGCCTTCAAAGGCATTGTGACGGGATAGGTTCTCTATTGCTGACTGAAACAGTTCAAATTGGTAGGGCACGAAAGGATAGCTCTGAATAAACTCCTCCCGGTCCTTATAGTTCTTGTAATCGCGCGAACCGTCGGTGAAACTGAAAAGTGTCCCGAAGTTATTTGACTCCCGGTGGTAGAGATCAGAAACGAGTTCTGTACCCTCTTCTGTTTTGGCTAAAAGCCTTTTCTGAATCACCAATGCCACATTGGTACTGGTCAGCGGCATTTTGGTTGCAAAGCGGCCCATGATTTTTGAGAAATCGTTGCTCTGCTGACGGTTCATTTCACCGAGAACCGTGCTCATATCGTTCTGGGAGGTAACGACGATCCATGCGCGGCCTCGACTTTTTGTTGCAAGACTTTCGGCGATGGTTTGCAGGTTGGTCATCAACTTGACGTTTTCGGCGATATACTGCCCCACCTCGTCAACAAAAAAGTTCAGCCGGAAACCGGACGATTGCTTGTTGATATAGGCGTTAACCTGATCGGCAAAATCCTCAATTGAAACCTTGTATTGGCTTCTGTATTTATCAAGAATACCTGCGGCGGCGCTGGCTGATTCTCCTGTTGCCTCGCCGTAAGCTTGAGCAATATTCTGCGATTCGAGCAATGCCTGTTCGCGCCCTTTTTGCCACTCTTTTCCGGTAAGAGATTGATAGGCTGTAGTAAACTTTTCATAGAGTCCCCGACTGTCGAGATCACGCTCAAACTGTGCAATATGCCCCTGTTTTCCATAGTAGCCGCACATTTCATCGAACACCTTGACAAAAACAGCAAGCAGAGCGTCGAACTGCGATTTGCTGATAACATCAGCTTTCTGGTCGATATTGAAAAGAATACTTTTTGAGGGAATGGCCACCGCACGCTTGAGATCGGCACGAAGTATCTCGTTATCGACACATTTCAAGAGAAACAGGTCAAGAGCCGATGCTCCGTCTATCTCCCGATTTTCAAGGAGCATTGCGAGTATCTTGAGCAAATGCGATTTGCCTGAGCCAAAGAAGCCGGAGATCCAAACCCCGTTAGCCCCTTCGTAATTGTTGTAAGCATCGAGAAATAACTCCAGACGTTTTTCCACCTCACTGGTCAGGACATACTCGTCGATTTCAAGCCGGAGGCTTGCTTCATCATCAGCTTTAATGACCCCTTCAATCGGGCGATCAACCGGCTTTTTGAAAATGCTCTTAAGAATCATCCTGTTATTTTCGTTTATGCTTCGCAATGTGAGATGTCAAAAGCCCGATAGTATTTGTCGTCATGCAACTTTCCGAAAAGATCGAGGGAAGCGCCTGATTCCTGGCAATGTTCATAGGTGCCCGGAAAAAACATAACTGTTGGCTTCTCTTTTGCAGTGCTCTGCAGATTATTCAAAACATTATGTGAACGGATATATGGGAACACCGCTCCAACACCTGAAAGAAAGAGGACATCGAAATCACTCTTCGCAAGTGTTATGGCTATGGCAGGTACCAAGTGTGCTTCGGGATCCAATACCCCCTGAAGCAACTCTTTGAGCTGTTCCTTGGAGACGGATTTCTCCATATCGAGGAGTTGCACCCAGATTCCCCGCTCTTTGAGCATCTCGATGGAGAGGTCATAAAGGTTGATATCCAGCACCCTGACACCTGCCTGCTCAAGTCGGTTGGCAAGCTGCCGTTGTAGACGCTCCATATCTACTGACTCTTCAGGGGGGTATGCACAGACGTAAAATGGAATCTCCCCGTTCAGAGCCCTTTTTTCCAAAAAACGACGACCTGAGATGACATTGAACAAATGCGGCAATCGCTCATTCATTGGCTTTTTTCCAATATCCACACTCATTCGGCACTCCACTTTAGATCGGATTCAAATACCGGAAAGAGAAAAATATCCTTGCGCCGCTGGCGGGGTATAGCTGCCAGAAGCCGTTGACTCAGCATTGAGGCATTAATGGTGTTCATGACTGTCAGAAGTTCTGCTTCGCGCAATATTTTGAACAAGACCTGACGCAGCTTGTTTCTGGTAGTTAGCTGTATCTCTTCAAGTTCAGGATGCCACTCCGACTTTTTATTAAAAAAAAAATCAAACTCTTCGTATTGAAGGTCATGCTTCAGACCGATATATCTCTCCCGAATAACCTCTTCCGCAAACTCAGCAATAAAACGGTAGTGACGACAAACAGCGAGCCACAGAAGATATTTCTGTTCCTGTGTGCTTCCGGAAATCAGCAAATCCAGCTCCATCGGGACAAGAGTTTTCAACCTTGAGATAATTTCACGGCATTGACGCTTCGATGTATTGAGTGTTCTTGACTGTAACAGGTTTTCGGAAAGCACTTGGTCTCTGACAGTATCCCAGTCGTTCAGCTCAAAAAACAACATGGCCAAGGTCACCGATTCGCGATGAAAAAGACCACCTGTTGTGAAAGCCATGCTGTACCTCTCTTTCTTCATCACCGACTTTGACTCATTTTATTCTGTTCTGCAGCTCCACCGGCTTTCACCCATTTATCTACCTCGTCCTTCCTGAACTTCCAGAGACGTCCCATGCGATGAACCGGCATTTTATTTTTATCAATCCACTTATAAACAGTGTCCTTACTGACACCAAGGTGACTGCAAATCTCATGGATCGATAACCAACGGTCTTCAATCTCGACCATTTTTCGAGCTCCTCAATAGTGGGTAATTGAAAAACTGAACCCGTTCAAAAAAAGATTACGCGAGGTAAAAGATACGATTCTATCGCACCCTTTTTAAACGTTTTCACCTGATTTAAGCCGATATCATCTAAAAATACGCGTCTGCGTTCTCATTTGATGCATCGATCAATGGGATTGTGCAGGGAGTCTGAAAAGAAGAGATGTTTACAGAATGGTTAAAATATCAGAAGAAGCAATTTCCAATGCTGCAGGGGGGGACCGGTTAGATTACTATAGATCTGGCAATGGCCCCTTCTTCAAGGGCTTGACTGATTCTGATGCTCACGCTGCTGCAACCAAGCCCGAAACCCCTTGTCCCTCTTGAGATGATTCTTCAGAATCGCCTCAAGTACCAGAGATTCATCGGCGCCTTTTGTTTTTTCCTGTGCGGCCTTCACATAGAGATCAAACTCCTCCGAAACCTCCTTCCTGAGCCGGAATCTTCGGGTAACCGGTTCGCTCTGCACCTGAATATCGAGATCGATCATATTCCGAATCTTCTTTAGTTTTCGTATGGATCAACAATCATGTCCTTGTTGACGAGGATGTTCACGGTATTGCCTGCCCTGATGTTCAGGGTCGGCTGAATATCCAGGTTCTTTTTTGTGATCTGACTTCCTGTGCTGCTGATCTCTTCGCCGACATTGGCAGCCATTCGCTGCTGGGTGGTCATGCTTGCTTCGTCGGTATAGGTTCCCTGCGATACCGTAGCTCCCATCGAGAGGAGCGAAGAGAGCACCACACCGCCGACCAGCCGGTCAAAATGGTTATCGACCTTGCCTTTATATCCTGCATTTCCGGCCAGATCAACACCCGGCATATTTTCCAGCACGATAGACGATCCATCCGGGCGTAACATCCTTGTCCAGCTCACCTGCACCCGTTTCTGGCCGTAACTCACCATGCTGTCGTATCTGCCCAACACTCTTGTTCCCTGCGGAATCAGCAGATAATCGCCGCTCACGGTATCGTACACGTTCTCTTTCACCATGGCGATGACATTGCCCGGCAAATCGGAGACAATTCCGGTAACCAGAATGGCCGGAATTACCGATCCTGCCTTCACTTCGTACCGGCTTACCACTTTTTTCATGGGTTTCGAAACATACTCTTTCTCTTCGCCTCCCCCGTTTGCAAAGAACTCGTTCTTGCGTGCCTGGTTGTTCTGATCACGCCCGTATGTACTTGCCGGGGTAGTGCCTTGTGCGGCATCAGCACTACCGGCAGGGAAGCTGCTGCCTGAACTGGCAGGTGTGGCAGCATTTGCCGCACCACCAAAGAACGGGCTTGAAGTCACGGCTGCATGACGCTCCTGTTCGACCGGATCGGGTTGATTGTACTGCTGCGATGAACCATTCCCCTGATACCGGCCGTTCTGCTTATTCACCATCGCATGACCGAGGTCACCGGGCAATGGTTTACCCAGTTCCGGCACGTTATCGGGAACCGAAGCGGTTATAGAGGTGTCCGGCAACGTCACCGGTTTATTGTTGTCGGGGCCCTGCCTGATGATATCCGGTATCGCAAGCTGGTTGGATACTGAAGTCTCATCCTTTTTCTCCGCTTTCACGGCTTTTTTGGGAGGCTGCACGGCCATCATGATCGCCAGAAAAATCGCTCCGACCAGAACCACGGTCAAGGCGATCACCGGTCCTTTTTTCAGTGTGCGGCTCCTTGTTTTCGGTATCTGGAGCCGGGGATCGTCGGACGGTATTTTCGATGCATGCGGATCAACGCTCTGCTGCTCCTCCAGCTCTTCTTGACGTTCGTTGCTCATGGGTCGATCCTTTTACTGTTTCGTTATCCGAACAATCATATCGCCCTTCTCCCCGGCTCTTAATTCAGCCTTTTCGAACAGCCGGTCAACGATGTAGTAATCGTTTTTTACCCGATAGTTCACGAGCTGCACCTCTCCGGACTTCCCTACCACAAAGAGCACCGGCGCTTCGCGCGAGAGCATGGCTTCCGGAAACTGCACAAAGGTCTTTCTGCCGTCATCGAATACCTTTACCGGCAGCCATGAGGGTCTCGATCCCTTTTTCACCTCTACCCTGTACCCGAAATCCAGCGACGCAAGGTTCACATGGGATTCGGTGGCTGTCTTTTCAACAGCTTTCAGTTGACGAAGATTGTACTGCTCGTAATTCCAGGAGACCGCTGCCATATAGGTGTTTTCATAGCTGGTCAGTTCGATATGGTAGGTTCTCAAACTGGTATTGAGACTGAGCGTGGTATGCAGTCCCGGTCTGGTCGGTTTGAGATAGATATGCTCCTGCTCAAGGCCGTTGGCCATGCTTTTGCTTCTGCCGATGATCCAGCGAACGGTATCACCCGACACCGGATCACCGAGAAGTCTTTCTCCCGGTTCGAGTTGAATATCGGTCAGCTTCAGCGGAGCGGCGTAGACCTGATAGAGCTCGCCGTCTTCAAAATCGTATCGCATGATGGCATTATGATAGCCATAGCTGTCAGGGTTCTGTGCCGACTCCCTGTTGGCGTTCTCGATCACGTTCCACGGTCTTCTCTTTTCTCCTGCAAGGGTGTCACCGGTTATGGCGGTGACCATCAGTGCTGCAGCAAGCAGTGTTGTCGATCTCTTCATGATGCGATATTGTTATCGGTTGATTCGTGACCAGTGAAACTCGTCGATATAGAGGCCTATCGGGTTTGCCGTCAGTTGTTCATCGGTCTGGGGCTGTTTCAGGACGATCCTGAAAATGCCTCTCCAGTAACTCTCCCCAAGCGGTTCTCCATGCACTCCCCACGTGGACTCTTTCCAATCCACCTGCCAACTGTCAGAGGAAATCGGTACCATGGAAAGCACTTCGGCACTCACCCGTTCGGTTGCCAGCCGGATGAACGGATCGTCCTTCTGTACATAGGCGTTCAGGGTGTTGGATCCGCTTGCCGTGACCAGCTTGTAGGCATCGAGCCAGTTCTTCTTGACCACAACACCATCGGAGCTGATCATCCGGGTATCCTGAATGAAGCGCTGCAGATGATACTTGATCGAGGGATCGGATGGCTTGTACGAAGCCCAGGCTTCCGCTACCTCTCCGCGATAGAGCGCGCTGCCGTCCTTGGCCACTTCGACAATGTGCGGCACCTTCTTGGGAAGGGATCCGACATAGATCATTCCGATCACGGCAGGCATGGCGACAAAGAAGAGCATGGCAAATGCGGCCAATCGCCAGTTCCTTGCCTGGACGACAGCACTTCCTATCCGGTCATCCCACTCCTGCTTTGCCCGCTTGTAGGGTGTATCGAGCTCCCCTTTCGGGTTCCATGTTCGAGTTGTTGCTTTCATGCTGGTCAAGTGTTGATGTTACAATCGAGGTGTCGCACTGCCGCCTGACGGACGGGCCTCTTCGGGTGTATGCATGGCGTGAAGGGCAGTCTTTGCCCAGTTTGGAGCTTTACCTTTATCCTGATGTTCATCTCCCCGTTCAGAAGCTCCTCCCCTGTCGGAAGTCGCCGTACCTGATGACGGCGACGAAGCACCTGCCGGTGAACTGGTTGAACCTGATGGGCCGCCAGCACCGGAATCCCCACCGGATTTCGGTGTATCGCCACCACTCGATCCGAAGCGTGAACCGATCATCTGGCTTGCAGCACCCACGCCGGCACCGACCTTTTCAACAGCCATCTTTGTGAGCCCGTATGCCCCCATTCCCGCCAGCGCAACTCCGGTTCCACCGACAACCGCATTCTGCAAGGCTGCTCCAGCACTCAGGCTCGGACTGCCTGCAAGCAGACCGGCGGCAATACCCGGTGCATTCCAGGCAAGAAAGGCAACGGCACCGACGGTCAGGAGAGCGCTCCATATTTCCGTAAAGTTCAGATCGCCAGAAAAAGCCAGCGTGGAAAGCGTCGGCTCGATCACCGACATGATAAAGGCGAGCACCATGAGCTTCACACCCGACGAAACAATGGCTCCGATGGCTTTCTCGGCAAGGAATTTGGTTGGTTCAAAAAAACCGAACGGCAGAAATATCCCGACAACGGCAGCAAGCAGATTGAACTCCAGCACGGCATAGAATATCTGCCAGGCAATGA
>Ga0208872_1000531_pt1 | contig 27324 bp, 14 predicted proteins | sample CryBogCBH12Aug08_FD_185508 | JGI IMG/M metagenome (GOLD analysis project Ga0208872, IMG submission 185508) | Freshwater microbial communities from Crystal Bog, Wisconsin, USA - CBH12Aug08 (SPAdes) | ecosystem: Environmental > Aquatic > Freshwater > Lake | place: Crystal Bog, Wisconsin, USA...
CACGGATGAATTTGCGGAGATTGGATTTCTCGCCGAGCGTCGGCGTCATCCGACGCGACCAGACGCAGAAACGGCTGCCGTCCGGCTTGTCCATGTCCACCTCGAACACCACGCGGAAAACTTCCTGTTCACCGAACTGGCTTTGCTCCTTGCGGAGCGGGGTGACATCCACGATGACCGCGCGACCGGTGAATTCCGGGCAGGGTTCAATGCGGGAGTTAGGATTTGCGATTTTCATACTTTTTGTTCTTTCTTGGTTGTTGTTTTGTTGTTGCCCCTCGTGTTCCGGCGTTTGCGCCACCGGCGCATTGCCATGGAGCGGAAGCTCCCCACGGAGGAAATTGAAGAAGGTCTCGGCGCTCATCGTGATGAACCACGGCGCGTGATTGCGGCGATGCGCCACAATCCACGGCTTGCCGCCTGCATCACCGGAAGCCTGCGTGCAGGCATCGGTGAGATTCAGATTTTGCACGCGCTTGACCTCAACGTGCAGCCAGGCCAGCGCTTCGCTCACCACGTCAGGGGAATCAGGAGAACCGGAAAATTGTTGGCCGCGACGCGCATCAAACCCATGCGCGCGCAATAGGGCCGCAAATTCGCGCTCCCCAACTTTTCCCTTCGTGCGCGAGTTCATGGCTGCCCTCCTTTATTGCTCGGCCGCAAAATTGGCCCGTGCGGCAAGGTGGCCCTCCGCAAGGAGCGGCAGACGGTGAAGTTGGTGGTCAGATGGGAAATGACCGCCGGCCAATAGAAACGCACTGACTTGCCCAAAAGCACGAATGGAACGACGCCCTCGTTTTGAAGACGCACCAGCGTGCGCACCGTCACATTTAGCTTGGCCGCCGCCTCTTCCTGCGTCAGCAGGTCGTCGGCGGAGCGACCGGGATCGGATTTGGCCTGAGGTTTCATGATGCCGTTTTGCAATTGCGGTGGAGTCAACTGGCTGGCCCATGTGGCTCGCACCGTCTGGCAGAAGTCGCGAAAGTTGCGAAAAAAGGCAAAAAAAGAGGGTTAGCACTAACGCTAACCCTTGTGGGGGAATTAATTGCAACTATTTAAAAAGTTGCGAAGAAAGTTGCGAAGCCTGCTCCAGTAAACCGGCGGAGAAATATCGAAAAGCCAATAATCTTGTCTAGGGAGTTCGGTGGCGAATGACCAGTCTCAGACGGCGGCAAGATGAAAAATTCACCAATCAGCAAAGCTCGGCTTTGATAATTTCTATCAATTCCGCGCGAACGCTCTGCCAATTGCCGGCATTCTGCCGTTCCAAAGCCTGTAAAATATCCGACAGCAGCGCCGGATAACTTTTGTTATCGGCTGCCGCCTGGATTTCCGTCAGCACATCGCCCATGGTGTCGGGATTTTCCGGCTGACCTTCGGACTCGCCGGTTTGCAGGGATGGATTGAGATCCACCTTGAGATGCCGTGAACTGCGTTTGCGCCAATCCATATATCGGCACATCAGTTGATAATCCTTGCCGCGTTTCATCCAGTGACTCACGCGGCTGTAAAGTGTCCGGGCCGGAACGTTCAGGTGCTCCGCTGCCGCCTTGCGGTTGCCCAGCGCCATGATCACCGCAAACGCCAGGAAATCTTCGCCCTTCACCCGGACGGCAAAATTAAAATACCCCTCCTTGTTCAAACGGCGCAGTTCCTCGTTTTCTTTGAGCAGCACAAATTGATTTTTTGCCACCGCCTGAAGATTGCGGTCATGCTTTTCGTGATCGCGCCGTAAACGGGCGATTTCATCCGCCTGCCAGAACAACATTTGTTTAAGCTCACCAATACACGACAGCACCACTGCGGCCGGAAAAACGTCATCGCCAATCGCCGATGCCGGCACATATCGGCACAACTCCCACCGCCGCCGGCAAAGTCCATCCACCCGGCGGTGGTTGCATCGCTCAGGTTTCCCGATACACTCCGGTCTCCGCCGTATCCCCACCGCCCCTAGCCAACCGGCACCCGCCCCATCACCTTGGATTTTGAATGCCGGGGGTTGGTGAATCCTTGTTTGCGTGACCCCGCCATCATAGCGAGCCGCCCGCCGCGGCGTCGCCTCCACCAGCGCCGTCTTGTGGCTGCCATCGGCATTATGCTGGGCGGCGTGTGTCACCACGGAGTAGCCCAAACCGAAAGCCATAAACGCCAGTAAAAAGTTCCCCACCGCCCGAATCACCGCCAACTTCAAGGCTGGAACCGTCGACTCCAATTCTGCGTTCCCCGCCGGCGAAACGCCGGGGACAGGGCGTCTGGAAACCAGGAAAACGTTGAACAGCCACTGAAACGCCGGCACCAAATCCGGCGACAAATTTTCGTAAATGCCGCCGCTGCCGCCGTTGAGATTTATCGCCCCCTCAAGATTCAGGGACGCCGGACTGGGCTGTCCGGCGCCCCCACAATATTCACCGTCCGTAGCTTCCATAATAAGTTCGACCCGTCTGGGTTTGTTTATGACGCGCAGACGCCAGACCAATACCATCAGCGCTAAGAAATCATGCCAAAGTCAATGTTTACTCACCGAGCCGCCGCCAGTTTAAAGCGTTTGATTTTGATACTGGTCATTGGGGGAACCGATTAAATAACTAGGCCGGATTTCGTAGGCAACGGCCATCCACGAATCAAACCGTCCGGCCTTCGTGCCCAGACATTGCCGTTATCCTTCACTCGTGGGAACGGAAGGCTTAAAGAAAATCGGCGATCACGTTTTCCGGGTATTCCTACGTCTGCTAGTGTTCGCAGGAGCCACGCTTTTCTTTATCATGTCGGCTTCCAATTCGCTGAAGCAGACCTTGTGATATTCTTCGTTCATTTTGCATCGAAAGATTTTTAATCAGACGAAAACCGGAATGTGTTGAAGGATTTTGCCGGAAGCTTCACATTGAGACTATGGCTGCCAGTTTTTATGGTCACGGACCGGGGTTCTGAGTGTGAGTTAGCCGTGACCAACACCACCTTGCCGTCCGTATCGTAAAAGGCAATGGCGTCGCCGAAGTTGCCGTAGCTTTTCAATTTCACCGAACCTTTTGGAACGAAGTGGCTGAAATGTTTGAACAGATAAAATTCCGGGGTGTAGCTGATTTTCTTGGTGCTTTGGTTGATGCTGATCAGCGAGTTTTGGTTCCAGCCCCAGGTGCTTTTGCCTGTTTCATCCAAAATCATGTTCCAATAGGAATAAACACTGACACCATGATTGAGGTAATGTTTCATTAGGCTGAAGGTATATTCCGCCGCGTTCCAATCAAACGTGCCATTGCCGCACTCGCTTTCAGTTTCAATCTTTTGCAGGTGGGGATATTTGGCGTTAATTTCCGGCAACGCATTTTTACCGGCCCACTGCAGACCGACCGCTGTAATATATTTTGCCGCAGCTGCATCAGCCAGCGACGTGTCAAACGCAGAAAACTGATTGTTATTGAAGGTCCCCAACCAGATTTGCGCGGCGACTTTTTCGCGATCAAAAACTGGGCCGACATATTTGCCAATGAAGTCCCGTAGCTCTGCCGGCGTCCAAACGCAGCTTGGAAAAACCTGCGAGGCAAACGGCTCGTTTTGCACCGCGACGGCAAAAACATGGATGCCTTGTGCTTTATAAGCCTGAACATACTTGGCCAGATACAGCGCGTAGGTGGAGAGGTATTTGTCCTCTTGAATAAATTGATTGGTGCCGGTGCGATTGTAAGTCTGGTTCACTTTCATCCATGCGGGTGGACTCCACGGCGAACCCCAGATTTGCAAATCCGGCTGGAATTTCATCGCCGCCTTGATGTAGGGAATTAGGCTGGTCTGGTCACGGTCGAGATTGAAATGTTTCAGCGCGAAATCATCCGGCTTGTCATCCAGCGAATACCAGTTGGTCGCGTAATCGCTTGCGCCGATGGGCATCCGGCAGATGGTGAAATTCAATCCGGCTTGCGGATCAAAAATCTCCTTTAGCACTGCGTCGCGCTGTTCCGGCGAGAGAACTTTGAGCGCTTCCCAGCCCAATTCATTGAAGCAGCCTCCCCAGCCAGCGATGGTTTGTTCCCGTTCGCCGGTTTTGATTTCCAAATCATACGGCGCATAATCGTGGCTGGCGGACATCATGAGCGGTTTTTGTTCCACCCACGGTGCTTGCTCGGTGCTGACGACCCATTCAACTGTTTGGGAACTACCTTCGGTCGCAATAGCTAGACTCAACAGAATGAGCAGCCAAACCAATCCGCAGAACCCGACTGGCAAAAGTCTAGCTTTGGAAATTATTTTCATAATTAGATTTCTAGTGATGTTTCTTTGTGAAAAAACGACAGATTCAGAATTGCATTTATTGATTTTTAATCGGCGTCAGCTTGTAGAGTTGCACACCATGACCATGAATCACCATGGTCAGTTTATCGGTCTCCACATTCTTAATGTCGGCCAAATCTTTTTGCTGCCACAGGTCGCGGACATGCTGCCCGGTGGAACAGCCGATGAATTTTAATTTGTCGAAATTGATTTGTTGCTCGGTTGAATCGCGATTGAAAAAGCCGAGCGCTTTGGAACCGTCTTCCAACGGTTTCAGATAAACATCCACCGAACCAACGGTTGCGACGCGAGTGGCTTCCTTACCCAAGGCGTCTTGGTTCACGGCGATGACTTCGTCATTGCTCAACAAACTGATAGTGAACGCATCCAGCCGTTCCAAATCGCAGCCGAGAATCAGCGGCGCGGCCAGCATACACCAAAGCGTGAAATGCGCGTATTGCTCGTCGGGCGTTAGCGAAGACGGGTGTAGTGATTCACCCCAGCCAACATAGCCCACCACGAGCATATCGGGATCATTCCAATGGCCGGGGCCGGCATACGTTGCCCAACGGTCTTGGGAGAAGCCGATTTCTGAAACTCCGTATTGCCAAAATTCGCCCGGCGATGACCATTTGTCCCGGATGTCGCAGGTGGTCCGCCAGCAATTCCCCCATCGCTGCCAGTCTTTTGCCTGCTCAAACTCTGCGGTGTTTGAAAGGCTAAAAATAATATCTCGCCCGGAGTCGCGCAGTGCCCGGCTCATTTCAGCAGCATGAGCCACGTCCATCGGCGCCCAATCATATTTGAGATAATCAATACCCCAGTCTGCCCATTGGTGGGCATCCGCCTTGGCAAAGGAGTATTTGCCAAAAACTTGATGTTGCTTGTTAGACATGGCCTGTGACCAAGCGCCATAGGGATTGGTGCTCGATTCTCCCGGCCGCAAGCCGTAGGAAGTGATCCAAGGCGATGAATAAATTCCCGCCTTAAGCCCCATCGCGTGCAACTCGGCGCACATCCCTTTCAGGCCAGGAAATTTTTCATTGGCTTGCAACGCGTAATTTTCACCGGTGCGTTTACCCTGCCAGGTGTCGTCAATGTTCATGTAAGTCCAGCCGTGGTTGATCAGGCCGGATGAGACCATCGCCTTGGCCGAACGTAGCACCTTCTGCTGATCCACCGACTCGGCCCAGCAATTCCAACTGTTCCAACCCATCGGCGGCGTCAGCGCGATGGTTTCGCTCACGACGATGCGGAACTTTTTTTCGTTCGTGCCGACGGCATTTTTCGCTCGTAGCACGACTTGATACTCACCCCTTTGCTTTATTGAACCGTTGATCTGCCCCGAGGCGGCATCCACGGCGAGTCCGCTCGGAAGATTTTCCACGCTAAATTCCATCGGCCGATTACCGGTGGCCGGTATGGTGTAAAGAAATGGCGAATGGGGCCGCACGCCAAAAACATTCGGGCCATTGATACGCGGCGTCACTGGTGCGGGCGGCGTCAGAATTGCGTTGCTTGAGTCCGTGAAATCGGCAGCGTGAAGAACGGCACTCAATAAAATAAGCGAGGTGCAGGATAAAGTTTTCAAGGTAATGGTCATGGCGTTTGGGGTTGAAAAAGCAATGGTAGCAGGTCTGACAAATACTTGCGCCATACCGGCCACGAGTGGTTGCCTTCCGTTATGTGGAATTGATAATTGATTCCATCGGCTTTGAGCTTCGCGGTAAAAGCCACATTATTGGTGAACAGAAAATCATCTTTGCCACAGGCAAGCCAGAGCAGACGAAGTTTGGCATTGGTGTCGGAGGCATTTTTGAGCACCAAATTAACTACCGCCCCTTCCGGCGGCACACCGCTGAAAGAACCTATCCAAGCAAACCGATTGAGATTGCCCAAGCCGACGGTGAGCGCCTGTTCGCCGCCCATGCTCAAACCAACGATGCCGCGATGATTGGCGTCTTTTTCCACGCGATAGTCTCGCTCAACCAGCGGCAGCACATCCTCAAAAAGCTCACGGCGAAAAGCCTCGGTTGCCGGCGCACGGTTGGTGCGCTCCAGCTCGCCCAGCGGATGCCCATCCAGCATGACCACGATCATTGGGCGGGCTTTGCCGACCGCAATCAGATTGTCGAGAATCCAGTTGGCCTTGCCATGCACAACCCAAGTTATCTGGTTGTCACCATGTCCGTGCTGAAGCACGAGCAGCGGAAATTTCTTTCCGGTTTCAACTTCGTAATCTGGCGGCGTGTAAACATACGCTTCACGCTCACGTTTGAGCACTTTGGAAAAATAACTGTGCTGATGCACCGTGCCATGCGGCACATCCTGAAAATCCCAAACCTGCGGCGGTGAATCCGAGATGTGCAAAATGCTCACGCGCGGCTCACGCGTGGGTTTGATTTCCGGATTGGCGGGATCAAGCATGATGACGCCGTCCACGTTGAAACTGTATTCCCAAATTCCTGATGGAACAGCACTCGCGATTCCTGACCAGACTCCGTCAACATCTCGCGTCAGCCGCAGGGAATCTTTTGTCCATTGCCCCATCACGCTCACTTCTTTGGCATTGGGAGCTTTAATCCGAAACACGACATCATGGTTCGCCTGCAACTTCTGCAAAATGATTGATTTTGGCCGCGAGGCTGGCTGCGCTTGTAAGGAATTTATGAAAACGCTGCACAAAATAGTTATCAAGATCAATCGGGACTTTTGCATAACAATGGTCATTGCTTCTTTAGAATGAACAGATACACGTCATTTTCACGCAAACCAAAGCGCTGCTGGAATTTTCCGTCCTCACCGACCGTGACCGTTGATGTGGCGATTGGGGCGCCGCTGTTCTCAGATTTTATTTTGGCGACCTGGGCTTTGGTCAGTTGCGAGGGCGAGCCCAAATCCATGTAAGTCGCATAGGCGTCGTTGACGCGATAGCCGACTTTGTAAACTTCCAATGTGTATTTACCCTTGTGAATGTTGGTGAGATTGAGGGTGACTTTGTTTTTCAGGACTGACGGCAAATCCCGCTTGTAAAAAACCTGGTCATAAACGCCAGCACCGGGATCCAAGATGGTGAAATTCCAAACCAGCGCCTGAATACCGCCGGATTGGTCAGTGCAAATCCAGGAAGCCGGATCGCTGCTCTTCAATTCAGTTCCGCCCAGTCGGTTCAGAAATTGGAAAGCGTAGAATGCGGGCTTGTTGATGTCCTGGTAATTGATCAGGCCAAAACCACCATGAAACGGCGTCCAGCGCGGCCCCGCTTCCTCAAGGATGTCCGTGAACACCCAGTAAGACATGGATTGGGCGGCGTCACCCGAGTTTTTTAGCTTATCGAGGATGAAGGCCGCACTGTGATAGGTATCATGAATCGGATCCGTAGGCGTCCACGAAGCGCTCCACTCGGTGATATGCAGTTCTAAGTTTGGCAGCGCAGATTTGGCGATCTGCTCCCGCATTTGAAACACGCGCATGGTGACCTCGTTTGTATCCGGCGAAAATATGGTGCGCGCCGTGCCGTCAGGATCCACAAAACCCGTGGAAATGCCGTAAGCGTGTGTGGAAATGAAATCTACCGGCGAATGATTCGTTGCGCAGAACTGAATGAATTCGGGAACCCACGCACAACCCGCCGTCGCTGGTCCGCCCACTTTGTAGGCGGGGGAAACATCTTTGATGGCCTGCGCCGTCACCGCGTAGAGTTTGAAATAATCCGGCTGCGTGCCGTCAAAGAAAGCCCGCAGGTTGGGTTCATTCCAGACTTCAAAATACCAGGTGCGCACTTCGGCATCGCCGTAGCGTTCTTTCAAATGAGTGACAAAAGCCCGTATGAGATCCCCCCATTTCTGGTAGTCCTTCGGCTGCGTCACATTACCGTGCCACCAAAAAATACTCTTGGAACCACGGCCTAGTGCCGACGGCATGAAGCCGAGTTCCACAAATGGTTTCATGCCGATGCGATTCAGAAAGTCGTAAAGCTCGTCAATGTATTGCCAGTTGTATTCCGGCCGGCCGGCCTTGTCTTCCCCGTAAACGCCCATGTCGTCGCTCAACAATCCGTGCATCCGGATGTATTCAAAGCCGCATTGCTGGTGGGCGTAAATCAATTGCCTCTGCCAGTCCGCACGCAAACCCTCGTTGGCGCGGCCCGCCCCGATACAGCACTTGAACATGGTATTCAGCGGTCCCTGCACCTGACGAACATCGGCGTTAATGACGCGATCCGTCACCGGCGGATTGGTTTCCGCTGCCGGTGACTTGACGGTAATCAGGGTCGTAATTACTAACAGCAGGATGATTTGCATTTTCATTTTATTTGTTGATGGAATAATTGCCGCCCGACTTTCACCTTCAAAGATTTGCCATTGATGATGAGCGTGTAAGGCCGGTTGGAAATCACTTCAATTTGCCCTTGGCCATCGGCGATCAAGTCAGTCGTCACATCGCCGAACCGTAAATTACGGAGGCCATGCCGAACGGGTTGATGCAACCGCCATTCCACCACGCGATGAACGGCGTCCACGGAATGAATGCCAATCACATTTTCGATGAACAGCGAAATCGGACCGAGCGCCGACCAGCCGCAAAAGTCGGCGCGCACACGGTTCGCACCGTGGCTGGCTGGCGTCGGTTGGTTGGGATTGTAACATTCCCAGATGGTGTGTGGCGTGTAGTCGCGATAAGTAAGATACATTTGCTTCAGCACCGCTTCGGCGGTCTGGTCGGCGAGTTCGCCCTCGCCATTTTCCGTGAGCGCGCGAATGCCCATGTAAGCAGTCGGCAGCCAGACCGCGCCGCACCAATAATTTCCCGTCGTGGCATTGAAATCCTTGTCGCTCCGGCTGACCGACGGCCACGGCACAACCCCGCCCAAGTCATTCGCGTCGTGGACATGAGCGGCCATGCGTTTTACCTGCAGCGGCGAGGCCATGCCCGCGAGCACCGGCCAGAATGACGCCGGTGTGCGCACCTTGGAAAAAGTTTTACCATCGGGCATCAGGTCAAAATAAAAACCATCGGCATCGTCCCAATAGTTCTTGTTGATCAGGTCGCGGATGCGTTCGTATTCCTTCCGGTATTGTTTTGTCAGCGGCTTGTCTCTGATTACATCTGCAAGTTGTGAAATATATTTCGCCGCGAGTCCCTGCTCGGCAAGCGCGTCAATCGCAAGCACATCTTTGCCGGCAAAGCGCGGCGAGTTGTCCATCCCGCTGGCGATGCCCGTCCACTGAAATCCCAGCGGCTGCGGATTGAGTCCCGCCGCGACATTCGCCCACGAAAAAGTTTCGCCGCGCTTGATGGTGTTAAACCATGCGTAATGTTTCTGCAGGTATTGTTTGTCCTCCAGCAACCATTTGACGCGCGCTTTGTCCCCGGTCATTTGGAAATACTGCCACTCGACCCACGCGAACAAGGGCGGATTATCGGGATGCTGGATGGTGACGGTAAAACTATTCGTATCGTCGTTCAACTTTTTGACCCGCCACGGATTCAAGTTGGTATAAGCGGCGCAAGAACCTTGCACCCGCATCGGTGCATGGTCGTGAATGGGCGCATAAAAATTCGAGAGACTCTCGATGCCCGGCAACGCCTGCGGCGCGTAGCGGCAGTAAAGCGACATGAAGCAGGTATCCCAAATCCAAATCGTGTCATCCCAGAACGCCTCGTCCATGTAAGGCGACTGCGGCAAGCCCGGCTGGTTCAGCACATGGGCGGAAGCCAGTTCACACGCCTTCCAATACAAATCCACATAGCCCGGCTCTTTGTCGAAAATCGGCTGCGGAAATTTGGACCGGTCAAGTTCGGTCAGCTTCCGAAAAACCGTCTGGGCTATGACCGCGTAGCCTTCAGCGTCTGGATGAACGCAGTCGGGAAAAAACTCCGGGTGATCCTTTAGCGGCGTATGCAAATCAATTTCTTCGAGCTGCATTGTGTCGGCAAGGTGATCAATGATTTTTATCTCCTCTGAAACTGCGGTTTCGTTGATTCCATATTTTCCCGGTTCAGGCACGGGCGTTGGCCGGCAGACAAAAATCCGGGGCTGGCTGGCAAGCTGGCGAAAGGTGTTCACCAAGTCGGCGTAGTCGCCGGCAAATTCGTCCCGGTATTTCCAGTTTTGCGGTTTGGAATCATTTGCTCCCAGCAAAATGATGACAACATTTGGTTGAAACGAATGCGCGTTGGTGAACTCGCTTTCGCGCCAATAAGGAAAATCACCTTTCCGCAACAAAGTGCGACCGGACACGCCAAAATTACGAACATTCCAATTAGTGCCGATTAAACTCTGGAGTTGCGTCGGATAGCTCTGATCGCGCGGAGCGCCAGCACCCCAAGTGATGCTGTCGCCCACACAGGCGACCCGCACAGGCGACGCCGACGCAGGCGCGATTGACGATTCGGCACTGGCGTGAAACCCGATTGCCAAGGCAACTATTCCCAACAGAATCAACCTAAAATGCAGCTTCATTGTTTTTGTCATTTCAAATTTTTCAAACGACTGGTCTCGTGCGGTCGCGGCTGACTATTTCAACATCGCGTTTTGAGGCAGCGTGATTTTTTCGCTCAACCGCAAATCACGCGACGAACTGCCTACGAAAATATTGTAGTTGCCGCTGTCGGCAACCCACGCCTTTTGTTCTGGATCATAATGGGCGAAAGCCGCCGCATCCAACGGTATGGTCACAGTTTGTTTTTCGCCCGGTTGGAGAAAAACCTTCTTGAAACCTTTGAGTTCCTTGGCCGGTTGCAGCACCGGTGGATCCAATTCCTGAACATAAATCTGCGCCACCTCCGCGCCACTACGCGTGCCTGTGTTCGCCAGTTCAAAAGTCACCGTCGCCAGCGACTCGCGCAGTTTCTGGCCGGAGACGATGTTTAGTTTGGAGTATTGAAATGTCGTGTAGCTCAAGCCAAAGCCGAACGGAAAGAGCGGCTCAATTTTTTTTGTGTCGAACCAACGATAACCCACCAGCAATCCTTCGTGGTAAGTCACCGTGCCGTTCGTGCCGGGATAGCCGCTGACGCCGAAAGCGTGCGCAGGCGAGTCAGAAAGTTTTTTGGGAAAGGTCGCCGGCAGTTTTCCAGACGGATTCACATCGCCAAACAAAACTTCGGCCAGCGCATTGCCACCTTCCATGCCCGGATACCAAGCCTGCAATAGCGCCGGAACTTTTTTAATCCACGAATCCATCTCCACCATCGTGCCTTCCAGCACGACGACCGTGCGCGGATTTGCCGCGACGATCTGTGGAATCAATTCGTCCTGGCCGTAAGGCAAATTCATGTCTTTGCGATCCGCCCCTTCGCAGTCAAAACCGAGTTCGTGATTCAATCCGCCAAGGTAAATCACCACATCCGCCGACATCGCGGCGGCGACGGCGCGTTTCGCCAACTCGGCATCACCGTCTTTGCGATAGCCTTCCGAAAAAATCACATTCACTTGGCCGCCGGCGCGTTTGACGATACCAGTGAGCGGAGTGATTTCGTAAAACGCCTTGATGGCGGAACTGTCGCCGCTGTGAGACTGGAGGCGTGTAGCATTTTCGCCGATGACGGCAATGGTTTTCAGCTTCGTGGCATCCAGCGGCAGCAGGTGATTTTCGTTTTTCAGTAAAACAATTCCTTCTTCCGCCACGCGGCGTGAAACTGCCTGATGCACGACGGTGTTCAACGAACCCGGCTTGCGATCCGAATCGAGGACATGCGTGGCAATCATCACGCGCAGGTTGCGCCGGACTTTTTCATCCAGGCCGGCCAACGGAAATTCGCCGCTTTTCAAGCCGTCAAGGTAGGGCTGCGCCAGATAGAAATCGTTGTAGGGCTTTTCCGTGCCCATTTCCAAATCGAGACCGTTGAGCGCCGTCGCGTGCGTGTCATGCACGCCCGCCCAGTCGGACACGACCAAACCTTTGAAGCCCCATTCGTCCTTGAGAATCTTGGTCAGCAGATACTCATTCTCGCAACAATGCTGGCCGCGCAATTGGTTGTAAGCACCCATGACCGACCACACGCCACCCTGTTCCACCGCCGCCTTGAATGCGGGCAGATATATTTCCCGCAGGGCGCGTTCGTCCAATTCCACATTGATGCTGCCGCGCTCGAATTCCTGATTGTTCACGGCAAAATGTTTCACGCAGGAGGAAACATCCTGTGACTGTTCACCGCGAATGAAGCCGGACGCCATCGTGCCGGCGAGCAACGGGTCTTCGCCGAGATATTCAAAATTCCGGCCGCAGAGTGGCGTGCGTAGAATGTTCACGCCCGGTCCGAGCATGATGTCCTTGCCGCGTGCCCGCGCCTCTTGTCCAATGACTTCACCTTCGCTAAAGCCGAGTTCAGGATTCCAAGTCGCCGCCAGACAAATCCCACACGGCATCGCGGTGGCAAAATCATCCGTGCGCCCGGCCGGCTCCCAGGTGTCAGGACCGATGTCTTCGCGCACACCGTGCGGGCCATCACTTAGCCAGCGGCGCGGAATACCCAGACGCGGAATCGCCGCCGTGGTGAATTTTGAATCGGCGTGAATGATGGAAATCTTTTCGTCCAAGGTAAGCCGCGACAATAAGTCTTCGACGCGCACCTCTAATGGCTGGGCGGAATCCAGATATTTGGGCGTTTCAGCGGCGCGTGCCAATGGGCTTGTCAGACAGACAAGCACTAACAAAGTCAGCAGCCAGATTATAAACCGAAGTTCAATCGTTTTCATTAAGCGCGATGTCATAAATTCAAGTTGATGGTTTGCGAATTTAAGCAGTTTCATATTATAATTTCTCCAGACTCATCATTTCCGCCACTTCCCTCTCGGTTTGGTCGGAAGATTGTTGCAATGCCGCGATGACGCCCAACCTGTCTGCCGTCGCGCGGTTCTGACTCATTTTTAGCTTCCCTTCGAGACGCGTGATGGGAATTTCTAAACCGACAATCGCGGGCAAAAGCTGGTCGATATATTCATCTGTGAGTTGGTCGCCATACGGCTGCGGACGGTGACTTTCAAATGCCGACACTAACTCGCGAAGCATGAGGCGCAGACTCTCCGCGTCTTCAACGAGTCGCGGAACACCATAAGCATGAACCACCGCGTAATTCCAAGTCGGCACGGCAGGCTGCGTTTCATACCACCTCGGCGAAATATAGGCGTGCGGACCATGGAAGATGACCAGCACTTCGTGTCCATTGGCAAAGTGACGCCACTGAGAATTCGCCCGCGCCATGTGCGTAACCAGCGTGCCGGGTGAACCGGCGGCGGCATGAAAAAGGACAGGCATGTGCGTCGCGAACGGCGCGACGCCATCATGCGTGATGACGGTGGCAAAACTATGCCGTCGCATCAGCGCCGCCAGACGCGCTGGGTCATTCAAATCAAAATGTTTTGGCCGATACATGAAATCTTAGTGTTTCAATTTCACTTTGGTCATCCGCACCACAGGCAATTTAAAGCCGTCTTTCATGGCAACTTCGTAGCGTTCGACTTCACTGTATCCGCAGGCCAGATAGAGTGATTCGCCGGCGAGCGTGGCGACCAGCTCGTTCTGCGAGAAACCGACACCGACGATGGCTGATTCACTAGCGGCGAGAACGCGTCCGACGGAATCCAAGCCGCGCCCTTGGCAAAAAATGGAACGCCATTGACTACAAATTGCATCGGCGTGGAATTGGTCTGCTCCAATACCTGCATCGTGCGGAGACCAATTCGCTTTTGCGTCGCGTCCAATAATTTTCCCTGTGCATCGCACAACTCGACGCGCAGGGTGTAAAGCGGTTGCGCGCCCATGCCCGCCGGCCACCAAAGTTTCGGATGATTGACAGACAGTTCCACCGAACCAGTGCTGTCGGTGAGCGGCACATCAATTGGTTTCCAATATTTTCCGTCCGGCGTGGTGACGCTGATTCGCGCGGTCAAACCCTTTTGATTTATTTTTATGGTCGTAACTTGAACGGTTAATTTTACTTTTTCCGGCTGGCTGTGGTCTTGAAGAATTTGCACGCCATCCAAACGCGCCGTGTCAAAGGCGACGATGGAAATGTTCCGCCAGATGCCGCAGGTGATGACGGTCGGACCCCAATCCCAGCCGAAGTTGCAAGGCATTTTGCGCACATAGGCCGCGCCCGGATACTGCCACGTTGGCAGATGCTGTTCCGCTTCCTTGGCGCGAATCAGCGGCAGCACTGGAGCAAACTGGACTTCGATGGAGTTCGCGCCGAGCTTGAGCAGATTTTTTACATCGAATTCCCAAGTGCGATACATATTGTCCGCGTCGCCTAACTTGACGCCGTTGACAAAAACCGTCGCCCGCGTGTCGAGTCCTTCGCAGCGCAATAGCAGATGCTCGTGCTTCAGTAGTTCGTCGCTGACTTGAAATGTGCGGCGGTAAGTCCACGCCAGTTCACTGATCCACTGCACGCGCTTTTCGTTGTCGCGGTAAAACGGATCGGGAATCCGTTTCGCCGCCAACAAATCCGTGTGGACGCAGCCTGGAACGGTGGCGGCAAACCAATCGTTGCTTCCGCTGGCGGAAACTTCCCACTGGCCGCCCAAGTCGAAGCGGGTCAGATTTTGCGGCTGTTCTCCAATACTTCTTCCCGGCAATGCAGCGCGTGAGGCAAAAACAACGCAGGTCAGCGCTATTATGCAAGCGACCATATTTCGACACATGGGGATGAATTTTTGCATTTATGCCTGATTTGAACAATTCGACAGAAGTTCGTCGAATTTATCGGTTAAGTGAGTATTTGTCCCCGTCACCGATGATAATTATTTTGCGCGCAATGATATTGTCCGATGCCGTTCCAACTTGAAGTTCATACTCTCCCGGTTCAACCGAGTAGGTCTTCTTTTCCATATTCCATCGCCGAAACTGCTGGACTGGAATGTTGATCGTCACCGGGACGGATTGGCTGGCAGGAACCGTCACCCGCTGGAAGCCGCACAGTGACTTATGTGGCCAGGACGCATCGCCATGGACCCGGCGATAATAGACTTGAACGACTTCATCGCCCTTCATTTGCCCTTCGTTCGCAACGTTCATTTCCAGTTTTATCGAGCCGGCAGGCTGTAACTTTTCAGAATTAACTGAAATATTGCTGGTTTTAAATTTCGTATAGCTCAGCCCGTAACCGAAAGCAAATAATGGAGTTCCTGCGAAATATCGATAGGTGCGACCGGGGACGCCAGTCATATTGTAGTCCTCAAATGCGGGCAAATCTGCGTCCGCTTGGTAGAATGTAATGGGCAAGCGCCCTGCCGGGCTGAACTCACCCACCAACGCCGCCGCAACCGCATCACCGCCACGCTGACCGTAATACCACGCTTCCAAAATCGCATTGGGTTTGGAGGTGTTGAATGACACCGCACTGCCGCCAGTCAGCACCACGGTAAAGGGTTTTCCCAATGCAGCAACCTTGGCTAGCAGTTCTCGCTGGCTGGCTGGGAGCAAAATGGAGGTGCGGTCGCCACCACTAAAGCCAGTCGCATTGACTTTCATCTCTTCTCCTTCTAGCTCGGGTGTGATGCCGAGGGTAAGCAGTATGTGATCAGCTTTGCGCGCGGCGGCCAGGGCGCGGTTCAGCCGTCTTGCGCCATCCGGCCTTTCCCAACCGAATGTCATTTTTCCACTGGATTGTCGTTGGACAAGTTCAATACGGATGTGCGTTGGTTTGCCACCGTCCAGGTGAACGGAAAGTTTCTCCGTCGAATTTGTCAGTGTCTCCCCATGGTTGAATACCGATCGGCCATCAATCCATATCTGTAATCCGCCGAGAACTCCGACAACAAATGTATAATCGCCATCAACCGGTGGAACCAGCATGCCGGACCAGCGCACAGTTGCCCTCGTCAGCGGAATTGCTGCGTGCGGTTCATATTCGCTCCAGCGGTTGTTGAGCGCGCGATCCGTAAAAGTAGCGCTTGGGTTGCCGGAAAAAGTTAGGTTGTCGAACACTTCTGCCTTTAAGCCATGAACGGTGCGCGCTTCATCAGTGAATAATTTATCCGTGGGAATCGGCTCGGCATCATCATTAAATCCGCCAACCATCGGCGCGCCGGTCTCGTAGAGAACCGTGACCCCGTTTGGTTCTAACTTGCGGCGCAATCCATCCAGTAGTGTCACCGGACTGCTGGGAGTGCCTTCATAGTTTCCCAGTAATGCGGACATCCGATCCGCCGTGGGTCCAATCACCGCCAGCGTGTGAATGTTATCAGCCTTCCAAGGCAGCGTGCCATCATTCTTGAGCAACACGAGCGACTGCTTCGCCGCCTCCAGCGCCAGTGCGTCGTGTTCCGGCGTATTATTCTCAGTTGGCGGGATGGCCGTCCAAGGAACTTTGGTAGGCGGGTCGAACTGTCCGAGCATGAAGCGCAACTTAAACAAGTGTTCCAGGCTTCGGTTCACATCGGTTTCCTTGATCAGTCCATTTTTTATCGCTTCGGGAATGGCGGCATAAGCCTTTCCACTGCACAGATCGTTACCGGCTTTGAGCGCAGCCGCACTTGATTCAGCAGCGTCTTTGGTGAATTTATGCGCCGCATGAATATCTTCAACCGCGAACACATCCCCGACCACCGCACCTTTAAAACCCCATTCCTGGCGAAGCACATCATCCAATAGAAAACTGTTGGCCGGGCACGGCACGCCATCCACCGCGTTGTAGGCTGACATCAACGACATTGCTTTGCCTTCGAGAATGGCGGTCTCAAAGGCAGGCAAATACGTTTCGCGCAGATCGCGATCAGGTATCTGCGCGTTGAAACCATACCGCAAAGGTTCCGGCCCGCTATGGACAGCAAAATGTTTTACCGTGGCTACCGTCTTGAGGTAATGCGGATCGTCACCTTGCAATCCTTTCACAAAGGCGACGGCAAATCTGCCGGTGAGAAAAGGATCTTCACCGTAGGTTTCCTGACCGCGACCCCAACGCGGATCGCGAAAGATGTTGATGTTGGGCGACCAGATTGTCAGACCTTGATAACGATAGGTGTTGCCATTCTGTAAACGAATCCATTCGTTATTTTTGGCCCGTGCTTCGGTGGATATGACATCGGCAATGCGCTCATGAAGTTCGGGGTTCCAAGTTGCCGCCAAGGCGATGGCTTGTGGAAATACCGTGGCTTCGCCAGCGCGGGCAATGCCATGCAAACCTTCGTTCCACCAGTCGTAAGCTGGAATGCCGAGCCTGGGAATGGCGGGGCTGGTCATCATCGTCTGGGAAACCTTCTCGTCTAGCGTCATCTGCGAAACGAGATTTTTTACCCGCTCCTCGACCGGAAGCGAAATGTCCCGAAATGATGGTTCGTTCGCTAACAATTCGCCAGCTTCAACCGAACGCAAAAAAAACAATAGCGCGTTTAAGATATAGCCCAGATGCAGTAGTCGGCGTCCAATTTTATTTTCTGCAATGTATGTTTTAAAAAACAGCCTCATTAGTTTTTTATCCGGCTGCGTTTCAGGAATAGAAATGTCAATATTCCCCCAAAAATTATCACGCCCGCCTGCGGTTCGGGAACCGTCATGATTGTGAGGACGACATTATTCAAACTGGCCGTGCCGCCACCGGTGCCCAAGTCCGCGATGAAGAATGTCCACACTCCGTTCGCATCCGTGTTCTGGTAGAGGCTTAAATTCGCTGTGGTCGGCGTGCCGTAAAGAATACTGCCAGCCGCCTGCGGATTTACATTCCGTCCGTCTGCCGCCCACGTCGTTCCAATCAGGCTGTAACTACCCAGTCCGCCGCTGGCGTAGTCATGAATGTTGCTTGTTGCCTGCCCGTCCAGCGTGATGTTCATCCCCGCGTCGCCGTAGCCAAATGGATTGATGCTCGTGACCCCGGGCCGGTTCAGCAGCACCACCAACTGGCCTTGCGGATCCACCAGATACGCATACAAATCTCCGTTGAACCCGCCCGTGATGTCCAGCGTCACCTGCACGTTGCTGACGGAACCGCCCATGCCGCTCACCGTGAACTGTTCCATCACTCCCACCGGGCTGCCGTCCGGTATCGCCGTGACGGTGCTATTCGTATAACTGCCTGTCAACGTCTGTCCCCAACCGGACAACGCCAGCAGTCCAAGCAGCAAGGTGAGGAATTTAATTTTCATCGTTCCATTGGGGATTGGTGGTTTAAGGGTTGAATTGCAGCCGGTAGTAGGCACTGGGCTGCGGGGCGGACAGATCAATGTATTGGAAAACCCCGCTGATCGGTGCGTTGGTCGTCCAAATTGCTGCCCAATCCACCAGATTCGTGGAACGCGAAACGCTGTAGCTGTAGCCCGGTATCCCCGCAAAGTTCAATATCGCCGTCCCGCCAGTGGTGCTGGCCAATGCGCTCTGCCCGAACAACGGTGAGCTGTCCACGTTGATTGTCACCGTTGCACTGTTCGTCCCACCAAAACCGTCGCTTACGGTGTAGGTGAACTGGTCATTGACCGCGTTGGTGTTGTAATACATAACCCAGCCGTTAGAAACTTGAAGGATGGCGTTGTTGGTGGTCGCGCTGACGGAAGTGAGGAAGAGCGTGTCACCGTCCACGTCCGTGGCATGGATCAATAGATTCGTGACCGCAATCTTGATTGTGTCGAGCACCGCGAGGCGCATGTAGCTGGCCGCGTTCGCCACCGGCGGATGGTTGGTGACAATCTGATTCAGGCTGTTCGAACTGGCGAGGTAGTTGCTATCGCCCAAATAGGCGACGGTGATCACGTTCGTGCCACGCGGCAGGTTCGTGATGGACAAACTCGTGGAGCTGCCACTGCTCAACGCGTTGGTGCTAATCGGGCCGTTAGTGGAAGAGAAAACCACGTTGCCGGTGGCGTTCGCTGGCAGGGTGGCGGTGTAGGTCACACTGTCGTGGTAGCCCGCCGGATTTTCCGACGAGGCCGCACCAACGGAGGTTGATGCCTGGTTGATGGTCAGCGTGCTGTTGGTCGCGCTGACATTGTAGTTGGGGTTACTGCCCAAACTCACCATGATGTTGGAAGTGCCGACGCTCGAGAACTGTGTCGCATCCGTTGCCAGCGTGTAGCTCAACGTGTCGCCGTTGATCGTGCCAACGACTGTAGCCGTCAAGGTCGGGTTCACGTCACCGTAAGTCTTGCTCTTCGCATCCGCAGTCACTGACGCGGCTTTCGCGCTAATCGTTAGCGTGCTGTTGGTCGTGAGCACACTGTAGTTCGGATTGCTGCCCAGCGTCACCGTGATGTTCGATAAGCCCACACTTGAGAACTGAGTCGCCGTCGTTGCCAAGGTGTAATTCAATGTATCGCTGCCGACCATGCCTGCCACGGTCGCAGTCAACGTCGGGTTCACGTCGCCGTAAGTCTTCGTCTGCGCATTGGCCGTCACCGACGACGCCTTCTGGCCAATCGTGAACGCCGTCGCACTGGACGATACCTGATTGTTGTTGGCATCCGCCGCCACCGTCGCCGTCGCGGTGTAGGTTCCTGCCGATGTTGGACGTGTGGAACTCGCCGTGTAAGTCGTGCCGCCGGTGCCCACATAGCTCCACGTCACCGCCCCGCTGTCCGCCGGGCTGATCGTCGCAATACCGTTCGGCCCCTGCGCCGAACCGGTGTAAGTGTAGCTGCTCACCGTCACCATCACGGTCGGGGAATTCTTGCCAATGGTGAACGCCGTCGCGCTGGAAGACGCGCTGTTATTGTTGCCGTCCGCCGCCACCGTCGCCGTCGCGGTGTAGGTTCCTGCCGATGTTGGACGTGTGGAACTCGCCGTGTAAGTCGTGCCGCCCGTCCCAACATAGCTCCAGGTCACTGCTCCGGAATCCGTCGTGCTGGTCACAACCGCATTCGGTCCCTGCGCCGAGCCGCTGTAGGTGTAGCTGCCCACCGTCACAGTCACGGTTGGTGTTGCCTTGTTGACGGTTTGGGTGAGGTTGGCAGTGCTGGATAAATAATAAACAGTGCCCTGATAGGTGGCAGTGATGGTGTGCGTGGTAGCCGTTAATGAACTCGTGCTGTAGGTGGCTTGACCGCTGGCTACGTTATTGGTGGCGACGGGAGTGCCATCCACTTGGAAGACAACGTTGCTGGTGGCGTTAGCCGCCGTCACCCCGTTGGTTTGAACCGTGGCGGTGAAGGTCACCGAGCCACCATAGGTTGAAGGGTTAACCGATGAGCTTAGCGTCGTAGTCGTGGTGGCAGGGTTAATAATATCAAACAAGACACCGTCAATACTGGCCGGTTGATTCGTGCCGCTTAACCAGATTTCGACCGTGTCGCCCGCATTGTAGTTAGTGACGTCAAAGAACATCAGCCCCGGATTCCATGTAGCGAAGGGAACGCTAACATACCCAGAGTCACTGCTAGTTGTCAGCAACCGGACACTTTGCGCACCACTGGTATCATTCCCGGAACCCGTCCCGCCCATATAAAATAAAACTGAGATTCGCATCTTGGCGTTGGGATTGCCAACCCCCGGCGTATTCCTGCCCATGGTCATCAGCCAGGCTTGTCCCGAGCCGTTGGTGCCGCCAACGTCGCGAAACGCTTGGCCGATTTCAATCAGGTTATTTGTATTTGCGGGATCCTGCATGGTTATAAGCCATGGTGCGCCGACCACTCCGCTTGGCCCATTCCAGCCATTCGTCAAACTCATGCCGGCTGGCAAGTTCACCAAGGTGCCGGGGGTATTCAGGATGTTGTTGCCGTAGCTGGCCCACGGGTAATAATAGGCGGTATAGGCATTGGTGTAGTTGTTGCCGGTAGCAAATAAAACGTAACCAGCTGTGCCCCAGACATTATCCCCGTCAAGATCCATCGCCTTGGCAATTGACGGACTCCGCCAATACTTAACATCGTAGGGCCATGCATTATAGTCGGGGTTGCCGGCGTAGGTTACTTTGGCAGTCATGTTGTTGGTTTGAGTCAGGTTCGTCGTGCTGGTGGAATAATTAGCATCACCCAAGTATGTGGCGGTGATGGTATGCGTTCCGTTAATGAGGCTGCTGGTGAGGTATGTGGCCTGACCGCTGGATACGGCGTTGGTTGCTACGGGACTGCCATCCACCTGAAAAACAACGTTGCTGGTGACGGCAGTGACCGTGACCCCGTTGGTTTGAACCGTTGCCGTAAAAGTTAGGGGCACCCCATAAGTTGAAGGATTGGCCGAAGAGGTAAGAGTGGTAGTCGTAATCGCCTTGGGCGAGCCCATGGTTACCGTGATGGAATTGGCATTATAGGTGACGATGGGCACGTAGCCATTGTTCGCCGTGACACTGGCGAAGGTGTTGGCCGTGTTGATGCCCGTGGCATAAGCCGTCGAAACAATCGTCAGCGGGGTGTTGACACTGGCGTTGTTGAGCCCGGTGGTGTCAATGACCAGATTCAGCTTGGTCTGGTCGAAGGTGGCGGTGCTGGCTGTGCTTGACAACGCGACTTGATCGGCAGTGGTGCTGGTGGGAATGCGGATTTTTAGTGTCCCAGTAGCGGTAAACGTGGCGGTATTGGTCAGTGTCAGCGTTCCCACATTGCCAGTAAGCGTCGGTTGGATGATGCCGCCGTTATTGACGATTATTTTGCCACCAATCGTGTTCGTGCCGCCCAGAGTAGCCCCGCTCTGCACCGTCCACGTGTTTGTAACGGCTGACGAATTGCCGTTTATTAGCAGCGCGCCTCCGGTGATGGTGGTGGTCCCATTGTAGGAGTTGGTGCCGGAGAGAATCTGCGTGCCGGTGCCCGCCTTCGTTAGAGTGGAGGTGCCGTTGGCGACGGTAATAGGGCCGCTGAATGTGCTGCTCGAATTGCTCACCCCCACAGTCAAAGAAGCGCCATATTGGAGGATGAGACTGCCACTTCCCGAAAGCGAGTCCAAGGCAGTAGCCCACCCCCACTCTGTGACGCTACCATTCGGCCCCCCAATCGTGAGGCTGTTACCATAAGGAAGAGTGTAATTGTTATTTCCGCTCAATCCGATTGAGGCCCAATTTGCAACGGTCGTCGGCCCGGTGTAGGTATTGGTGTTACCGAATGACACAAATCCGCTGGCTACGGTAAAACCATAGTTGCCACTGACGACCCCGCCCAGATTTAGAGTGTTGCCGGCGCTTATGGAGGGAGTGGTCGAAAGCACGATGGGCAATTTGATGGTCGTGGTAGCGCTGTTATTTGAGATGGTTCCAGATAAACCGATTGCATTGCCATAAATTGTGAAGTTATTCGCCCCTTGGTTAAAGGTTATGGTGCCGAATGAAGTGCCGACCGTAACGTCATTGGTCAGAGTGGTTATTGAGGAGGTGGCAAAAACCAAGTTGCTGCCGGTGCCGGGAACCGCACTTGGATTCCAGTTGGCGGCGTTGTTCCAGTATGCCGAAGCCGGCGAACTGACCCAGGCGCTCTGCGCGCGCCCTACCAAGGCGAACACTGACAAACATAACGCAACGAGGCAAATAGCGCCAAATCGGGCAGGTGCAGGATTCTGAATGCGCGTGGCGCGAAATATTTTGTTCAAACAATTCACTGGCTGGTTGAGCTGCTTCATAGATGGGTTGAGGTTGATTAGGTTGATTACGATTCAGAGGTTGATCAGGAACAGTGGGAAAAGTTGCGAATTGACTGCGTTAAAAGACATAACGACACGGTTTTGAAATTCGGTGGACATTGATTTTCTTTATTGTCGCCGATTCAATTCACCCCGCCTATTAGCCATCTGGCTAGTGTCAAATATCGAAGGCCTATTCGCCTATTTTTGCCACACCGACAGCGCAATATTAAAAGCCGCCAGATGATTCTGGCGGCTCACTGATGTCGCAAATATTTTGACTTTGCGATTCAAGGCTGAATCAGACGATAAAACTGCTGGCCATTATCAGCATTTGTATCCGTAAAAAAACAAAAGCCATTCGTGTCGGCAGTATTCGTGCTGATGCTAGTCCACGGCGCGCTCAAGTTCGTGGTGGTCTGCACGACATAGGTTTGTGTGGGGACACCAAACAATTTAAGGCTTACATTGCCGTTCGTCTGGATGCTTAATTGTGCTGGGCCAGCGCGGTTATAAACGCTTACCCAAATGTTGCCCATGGCGCTGCCGCCAAAACCATCGTTGGCCATATATGTGAAGTTGTCGTTGCTGTTACTGCTAGCTCCAGTGGCGGGCTGATAAAGAATGGAACTAGAACTGGTCGTAATTGTGGCACCAGTAATGCCAATTCCAACACTTTGTAACGTGATCGCATCGCCATCTGAATCCATCACATTGGTGAGCAGGTTGGGGATGGAAATCGTCAGAGAATCTCCACTAGCCCGGTAATAAGTCGTATCCACAGCCACTGGCGGATGATTGGTGACAATCTGGTTCAGCGTGTTGGTGCTGCCCAGGTGATTCCCGTCACCCAAATATGCGATGGTGATAATATTTGTCCCGCGCAACAGATTCGTCATAGCAAGACTGCTGGCGCCGTCACCGCTGACGGCGTTGGTGCTAAACGATCCGCTAGGCGAAAAGAAAACCACGCTGCCCGTGGCGTCGGACGGCAGCGTGGCAGTGTAGGTGACGGTATCCTTATAACCGGACGGATTCTTGGTGGAGGACGCCCCGACGAAAGTGCTGGCCTTGCTGATGTTCAACGTGCCATTGGTGTAGCTGATGGCGTAGTTGGTTGATGTCTGGCCCGAAGCAATAATGGCGTAGCTCCCCACATTGGTAGCTCCTTGTGAAGTGCCGCCATAGTATAGAGCGCCACCCAGCACTGATGAATTCTCGCTATTCACAAAGCCGCTGTAAGTCACACCATTCCCACCATTAAATGCAACACCATTGTAAATCATATTTGTATTGTTGGCGGTGATTCCCAGCGATGCCTGCCCCACATTGATGCTTACTGTCTTCGAAGATGGTGTGTTGTAATTTGTTGTGTCCGAAGGTGAAAATTGCACGCTCAACGTCTGGCCGCTGCCTGCTCCCAGCACCGTGCCACTGACCGGCGTGTAAAGAAAACCGCCGGCAACACCCCCGGAAGTCGCATTTAACTGTATGCCGCTCAAGGCTGTTCCATAAGTGATGTTTGTGGGATTGGTCCATGATACCACTGGCGTCGCTTTGCCAATCGTGAAAGTGGTTGCGGTGGAAGTAACTGAGTTGTTGTTTGCGTCCGCCCCAATCGTCACGTTCACCTGATAATTGCCCACATTCGTCGGCATATTCGCGCTTGGGCCGTAGCTGGTGCCACTCACGCCTAGATAGGTGACGTTCGTAGCTCCTGCTGAAAGGGGGCTCGTGGTAACGCTGCTCAAGATCGGCCCCTGCCCCAATCCATTGAAAGTAAAACTCGCTCCACCGGTCCATGTTGGTGTTACCGCTGGGGTCGCCTTGTTGACGTTTTGAATTAAGTTGGTGGTGCTTGAAACATAGTAATTATCACCCTGATAGGTCGCGATAATGGTATGCGCCACTGCCGTTAGAGATGCGGTGCTGTAGGTAGCTTGTCCACTCGCCACCGCGTTAGTAGCCACCGGAACGCCATCCACCTGGAAAACAATGTTGCTGGTGGCGGCAGTTACCGTCACACCGTTGGTTTGAACCGTCGCCGTAAACATGACGGACTGACCATAGGTTAATGGATTTGACGAAGAACTTAACGCAGTCGTCGTGTTTGCGATGCTGACCCGAATCACCCCGCGCCCGCCAGTCCCGATATAAACAATTCCGTAAGCGCTTTTATCGGCATCCATTGACAAAGTGGCTTGAAGCCCCATCCCGGCGCTGGATTGCATGAGCGACCAGGTGGCTCCAAGATCGGCGGATTTATAAATTCCGACCTGGCTATTCATCCGTCCCACGGCATAAACCATGGGGTTTGTGCTTCCGGGCATCGGTGCGCCAAACGCAAAGTTTTCACAATCTTGGAAGTTAGTCACAATTTGAAAAGTGGTTCCGCTGTCACTTGACCGGCGCAAGGTTGTGGAATCGCAAATCCAAACCTGTCCCTCAATGCCCGGCGCGGCCTTCACTGTCAAGGACGCGTTAACCAACCATTGGCCATAGTTCTGAAGCTGCGTCCAAGTCTTTCCGCCATCGGTGGAGCGATAAAACAGGGCTTGATAGTTACCACTATAATCAATCTTGCCGAAAATATAAAACTTGCTGCCATTCACCCGATCCGCCGCCAGTTGTTTTGCCGCACAGGTCCAGAATGACCAATAAGAGAAATCCGGTCCGCCAGTGGCATTAGTCCAAGTCTGACCGCCGTCAGCCGACCAGAAAACTCCGCCACCCCAACCCGTTGAATTCCCGACCGGAATCCAGACTACCTGATTGGCGTTGGTCGCGGATACCGCCAGCGCACCCCAGCCAATTTGGTTTGTGCCGGGCAAATTAATGTTCGACCAAGATATCCCGCCATCTAGTGATCGCTCGTGAACATCGGAAACGCCGATGCTATAACTGGCTGGCTCACCACCCGCCCGATAGATGACCGCTGGATTGGTCTGGCAATAATCCATACTCACCACCATGGGTCTGGCTAGATTTGTGTTGAAACGAGTTTGCGGATAAGCGTTGATGTTTGTATGCCGAAAGCCACCACGATCTTCCACGCCGGTTAATAGAACGCCCGAAGGCAGACTCAGCAGCGAAAAGGTCACGCACTCCTCGTAATTGGTCATTTTCGCATCAAAGTTTGGCGGCGAGGCGTTAAAGTTGTCGCTGCGCCAAACGGAAAACCCATCAGAAATCCACAGTTTGCTGCTGTCGCCAGGTTCAAACAGAATTCCGCTCATCCAATAATCACTGCCCCAGGGACTGGTCCGCATATCCGTGTGGGTGTAAAAGAAAGTGTTTATTCGATTTTGGGTCGTTGACCAGGTGTTGCCGGCATCGAAGGACTCAAACAGATTTGTCCCCCAGGTCCCAAGCCCGCCCGGAAAAGTAATCACCACCACATGATTGGAATTGTTGAAATCTACTGCGATTCCGCAATAGTCACGCTGGATACTTCCAGGCGTAACACTCTGGAGCGAGGTGGAGGAAGTGCAGCGATAGACATAGCCCTTGTTGTTGCCACCGCCCCAGTTGGTGGAACAAGCATACGTCACGAGTAGCTGATTACTAGAAGCCATGGCCGCGCGAATCGGATAGTAATTGGCGTTGTTCGGACCACCGGAAACCGAGTTCCAACTGTTACCACCATCGGTGCTTAAATACAGCCCGTTCCCCAGCACGCCGGTGTAGATATTTCGCGTAGCCCCGTTGGTCGTGCCACCCGATTTATCAAAAACGACGAAACCAACCCCATAGCCGCCATTACCCGCCGGCACACCGGCGACTGAATTCCAACTGGTTCCCTGATTGGTGGTGCTCCACAGTCCGTTGCTGCGCGTTCCGCAATAGATAATCTGACTGTTGGCCGGATCTACTGCCAACCGCTCGCCGACATTACGGAAGTCATTGTTTCCTCCGGAGAATTTATTGAGGTGCAGCGGCGTCCAGTTTCCGCCCTGCGTGGTAGAGCGGTAAACATCGCCGTTGAAGATGTAAACCACATTGGTATTTGAGGGATCAACGGCGATTGACTCGATTCCGTAAGCACCATTTCCAGAGGAATTAGTCGAAGTGTAATCAAAGTTGTCGGTGATGGGAGTCCACGAATTACTGGACGAATTCCAACGGTAAGCTCCACCGACATCCGTCCGGGAATAAATTAGATTGGCTGTCGCTGGATGGGCAATGATGTTGGGCGTATAACCAAATCCACCTTGCACGACTCGCTGATAGGTAGCTCCTGATGCCGACTCTCGCTCACCGCAAAGGACGGCCAACAGCAGCCAGAGCATTTTAAGCCCTTTTGAAAATCGCTTTTCCAACATAATTCGATGTTAAGCACTCTAGCCCGAATATTTACTTATTGCACCAACGGCTTCCGACGTTTTGCATCGGAAGCCGCTGGCTAAACTGATAGTCAAAAGTTTGGCCTGCTTCGTTACGGATTTGTCCAAGTGGTTCGGAAGAAAGCTGCCTTGTTTGTCGTCGGAATCGTGTAGGGGCTGGTGGCGCCTGTCACCGTCAAATAGGGCCCGGCGACATTGGTTGCGCTTTGCAATACTGCTGTGCCGAAGGAAGG
>Ga0208872_1000534_pt1 | contig 27260 bp, 16 predicted proteins | sample CryBogCBH12Aug08_FD_185508 | JGI IMG/M metagenome (GOLD analysis project Ga0208872, IMG submission 185508) | Freshwater microbial communities from Crystal Bog, Wisconsin, USA - CBH12Aug08 (SPAdes) | ecosystem: Environmental > Aquatic > Freshwater > Lake | place: Crystal Bog, Wisconsin, USA...
ATGCTTCCAAAGATTTACTGAAATTAAATGCCATCATAAAAAAGTATGAGGAAGGATTTAATTGAAGAAACTTCTATTCGTTATAAACTTTCTATATACCATTACTATTATTATAGCTGTATTTTTTAAAAAAAAAGTCTTTATGTCCTGTCTATTAAGTTTTAATTTTTTATATAGCCTGAACAAACTAAATCTCAAAATCCAAAACAGACTGTAATTCACCTTTCAATAATCCACTCCCCCCACCATAGTGATAAATGATTTTAATATTGGGTTGAAGCAACCTGCTTTGTTCATCAATTGCTTTTTCAGATTGCTCAGTGAGTCCGCTGCTGATGATCAGCATATCAGGTGCATTTTCCTCCTGTATTTGTAAAATAGCTGTTTCATCTGTAGTTCCGCTAACCAGTAAATTTTTAAATTTACCGGTCAGCCTCACTAAAAGTTGTACTATCTCAATATTTTTACCAATTATTAAAACCTTTACCTGCTCCATTAGCTTGATTGAATCATAAAGAAATAATCTGCATTTATTTCATGGGCACTTCCATCAACAATATTTCTGCATGGTCTGTTTGTGCGGCTATTTCAAAGGAATCAAGATTCCACAAACCCAAACCGTCCCTTTGTTCCAATTGAATATTATTGATCAGGAATTCACCTTTCAGTACAAATGCATACACACCATTTCCTGCTTTTTTGATAGTATAGGTATCCTTTGCATTTTTATCATAAGTACCCAAATGAAACCAGGCATCCTGATAAATCCAAACACCTGCATCATCCTTATCGGGAGAAAGTATTTGCTGCAATTTATTTGTACGGTCTGCCGGATTAAGGGTAATCTGATCATAACGGGGAGTTACATTACGTTTATTGGGGAATACCCATATCTGCAAAAACTTTACCGTTTCCTGTTTGTTTTTATTGTATTCGCTGTGATAAATACCGGTGCCGGCACTCATTACCTGTACATCCCCGTTTTTAATAACGGTAACATTGCCCATACTGTCTTTATGCTCCAGATCTCCTTCCAGTGGTATACTGATGATTTCCATATTATCATGGGGATGGGTTCCAAAACCCATTCCTCCTTTTACGGTATCATCATTTAATACCCTTAATACACCAAAGCTCATTCTTTCCTTATTATAATAATCCGCAAAACTGAAAGAATGAAAACTGTGCAGCCATCCATGGTTGGCTTCCCCTCTTGAATTTGCTTTATGTAATACTGAATTAGCCATATAATTTATTTTATACTGCAAATTTCCACTATCCGGAATGCTCCGCCAATAATCTAGATTAAGAAATTGCAGGTTGATCTTTTAACTGATGCTGAAAGGTACTTCTAATTTTGCTCAGAAATTCGGGGGTAATACCAATATAGGCTGCAATGAGCTTTTGGGGTATCTCATTAATAAGTGTAGGGTAGGTCTTGCAAAAGTTTTCGTATCGCTGCTTACCGGTAAGGCTAACAAAATCGATATTCCTTTGCCGGCTGCTGACCAATGCGTTTTCTGTCAGTATTCTGAAATACCGTTCCAGTTTAGGAACCTGTTCAAACAGATCCAACTGGTCTTTTCGGCTGAGTAATAGTATTTCTGTATCTGTAATGGCATCAATAATAAGGTGGGCAGTCTGTTCAGCTATAAAACTGTGCATATCGGTAATCCACCATTCTGCAGGTGCAAACTGCAGTATATGCTCAAACCCATTTTCATCTACTGAATACGATTTAAGGCAACCGGATAATACAAAAGCCACATCCCGTGCAATCTGCCCTTCCTGTAACAAAACCTGTTTCTTTTTTACGGTAACTGCCCTCAGCTTAGAAGCAATAACAGCACATTCCTCATCCGTTAGGGTAATATGCTTTTTTAAATTAACAATTACAGAAGTGCAATTCATTTTAATATTGATTGAATACAGGCTAAACAGATAGCTCTTTTTGAAATTAAGTGACAAAAGTAAAATTATAGAATATGTTACTGCTAAACGGATAATTGAAGAGAAAATACAACTCGTTACATGAAAATAAAGCAGAAAACTATATAATTACTAAATTTTAAAGGGGGTTCTGAACAACAATATATAAAAATTGGCTTCCGATTTTCAATATGATAACATTAATTCCTTATAAACAATACTTCATATAAACATTCAAATAATATATATATTTTACGTATATTTATTATATTAATTTTTTGAATATCAAATCTCCACCTCTTGAAATTTTATACTTTTTTGCTTGGTTGTATATTTATGATCCAATATTCATTCAGCCAACCGATTATAAGTTCTTTTAGTCCTGCAAGCGGCCAAACAGGCAGCTCAGTTATAATAAATGGGAGTAATTTTAGTACAACTCCCTCTGCCAATATTGTATATTTTGGAGCAGTAAAAGCTATTGTTACCTCAGCAAATACAAACACACTTACTGTAACAGTTCCAGCTAGAGCTATTTATGGTTTGAAAACTAATATTCAATTTGTGATAACTTTTTTTTAACTAGTATCTAATATCATTACCATTTCCTTACTTGATTAATGAATGTATTAATTACTTTTTTATTTTTTTTTATAAATTAAATCAACTTTACCTGTTGGCGATAATCTACCCGGAGCAACTTCTTCATAAGTTGCATTCGCGTTACCAATTTTATATTCATCATGATAAATAACTCTATGTGTAGTATTGGATGGTTTTTCTTCTTCCGGGTGTTTCCAATCCCATTTATACATTCCGAAACGTAAGAAGGGACCTAAATCATCATTAGAACAATTGGGACCTTTTTTATCAAAAATCAAAACACCATCTTTCCAAATTTTCATAAAACCGTCACCATCTTTCTTATAATCCCATTTAATATTGAAAACCCAATCAGTCCACTTACCCAAATCGTTTAATATATTTCCAAAAGTGTAATGATCTTCCCCATCTCTTTCAGCCCAAATAGTGATATGCTTAGAATCCCAAAAGCGATTAATCTCGTATTGATTCTCTGTAATATGCAATCCGAGATTTGGTAAAAACCAAGATTCTCCAACATCAGGTGTTCCATGGAATTGAGCGATGATTTCAGTTTGATTATCTATTACATAATCTTTTGGAAGAAAAATACTAAAACCATACCAATACTCTTTTCCAATTTCCTGATATAAGTAATTCTGTCTGGTATTTTGCTGTTTGGCAACAATCTCACAACGAAAAGGAACATCCTCATCATAACGATCAACTACAGAACGAAGCGCATATTTACCCGCCCTTACAGGTGTTGTTACAATTTTATTTTTATGATTACCGGCAAGTGTATAGTTATCTAAATTTCCTGTTTCAAAATCACCATTAAATATCAGGTTACCTGTTGGTTTTATTACCTCATGTTCCTTTGCATAAACATTGGCTTCTTCTTCCGAACATGGTGTCCATAAAATATTATCAATTGCTATTGAACCAGACTTCTCACCTCTTTGTTCAAATTTAAATTTAACAGCACCAGAAATAAATACCGGCAATTTTATAACAGACTGTGTTAGTCCATTTGTTTGATCAATTGTTGTAACTACTTTATCATTCACATAAACCATCACATCGCAATTGGCATTATCCAATCTTTTAAAATCAAAACTTAAATACTTACATCCTCCATCAATTGAGCCAGATTCAATACTTGCAAAAGGCGCAATCGGCATATAATTTAAAACAACAGAAGGAGTTCCGTCTATTTCTTTAATTGATAATCTTGATGAAACTGTTTTCCATTTTGTAAGTTTATCTGTAATAACATCATTCTTAAAAGTAGATTTATCAAAATCAATAATTCTAATTTGTGAATAAAGCGAATTGCAAATAAGAATTATTGAAGTAATGAATAAAGAACGACAGTTGTTTTTCATTTTTTTATTTATTTAATATGTTATAATTATATTCGTTTCCCATTACTCAATGTATCAAAACGCATAAATACTTCTCAATAATAATAGACTGCTTTAATGATTACGGTATTAATTTCACTATTGGCATTTCTATTTCCGATTAATGTTTCACAAAAATGTTGATTCCCTTCAGAAGCAAAACACTTATCACTCCCAAATAACAATAGCCGTAGGTAATGTGGCAGTTGATTTACTTAGGACAGATATTCTGTTTGTACATGATTAATTTTGTTGAAAATTAGTAATACAATTGTCAGTAACAGAAACATTTTTAAGTTTTTCATTGCAAGAATTTATCAGTAATTATATTTTAATGAGCCTAACAACTAGTTACTTCGTTAATTTTTTTACAAACTGCTCATTAACTTTCGTGCTTTAATCGGGATTAACCCAATGAACTGTTTCTTGAAATATTAAAACCGACTTAGAACATATAATGCTACTTTAAGCAGAAAAACTAAAAATTTAAACCAATCATAGTCTGCTGAATAATAATTTTTCTGCCCTATTTCAAGAATTATTTTCCGTCTATATTTACCAAAATTTCAACTGGACTTGACGCTCCAAGCGCGAGGCTTCTTGCAGATGGTGTTGAACCTCCAATATAAAATTTATACGTTCCAGGTTCAAATGTTTGTTTTCCATCTTCATCAAATCCCATATACATCTCAGGAGTAATTTCGAAAGAAACTTTTATGCTTCCGTTTTTATCCAAAGTAACCCGTTTAAATCCTTTCAAACTGTACACCGGTTGTTTGTATCGTGATTTTAGCTGCGAAACATAAAGTTGAACCACTTCATCAGAAGCTACAGAACCGGTATTTTTCAAAGTGGCTTCAATACTAAAAGGTTCATTCTTATTGATTTTTGAATTGGAAACTTTAATATCCGAGTATTCGAAATTGGTGTAGCTGAGTCCGAAACCAAATGGAAACCAGGGTTCTTCGGTAGTATACCGGTATGTTCGATTTGCCATTGAATAATCTTCGAAAGAAGGCAACTGGCTTGTAGATTTCGGAAAAGTTATTGGCAATTTTCCTGAAGGAGAAACTTTCCCGAATAAAACATCAGCAACACCATTTCCCCCTTCTTGTCCCGGATACCATGCAAAGATTATTGCATCGGCCAAATCATATAATTCCGGTGTGCATATTGGGCTTCCTCCGGTAAGAACTAAAATAATCGGCTTATTGCTTCTTTTTCTAAGCTCTCTTAAAAATTCCAATTGGTGAGCTGGAATCCCAAGATCGAGCCTGTCTCCCATTGGATTATAAAGTGCTTCTATTTCTTCGCCTTCAAATAAAGGCGAAACACCCATTACAGCTATACAAGCTGCGGCTGATGATGCTTCGGAAATGGCATAATTATTTTTAATATCAGTTGCCCTGTCAGGCAAGCATCCGATGCGGTAGTTTACTGAAGTACCCGGACTGATTTGTGAAGTGATTCCATCTAAAATAGTTACATGCCGATTGCTTACTCCATTATAATTTCCAAGTAAAACTTCAATGCTTGCAGCAGATGGCCCAATAATATACAACGATTTAATATCCTTTTTTAGTGGTAGTGCATTCTTTGTATTTTTCAACAAAACGCAGGATTTCTGAGCTGCTTCACGAGCTAAGGCAACATGTTTATCACTGCAAATAATATCCGGAGATAAATTATCCCAAGGTGTACTACCAGCAGGATCAAATAAGCCAAGTTTAAATCGGGTTCTGAGCAATATAAATAAAGCTGAATCAATTGCATTTACAGTAATTAATTTTTGATCAAGGCCATTCTTTAAATTATCCTGAAATTCAGGTCCGCAAGATAAATCCACCCCACTTTCCAGTGCAAGTGATGCAGCTTCTACGGAATTTTTTGAAGTTTTATGCCCTATATAAAAATCAGTAATTGCCCAGCAATCGCTAACTATATGGCCTTTGAAACCAAACTGGTTTCGCAAAACTTCCTGCAAGAGGTACTTATTCCCACAACAAGGTTCATCATTTGTGCGGTTATACGCACACATAACTGCTTCAACATTAGCATCCTTTACCAACGTCTTAAAGGCTGGAAGATAAGTTTCAAACAAATCTTTCTTAGAAGGTAATGCATTAAAAGTATGACGCTGAGATTCCGGACCTGAATGAACAGCGTAATGTTTTGCACAAGCTGCTACTTTCAAATAATTAGGGTCGTCACCCTGCATACCTTTTACAAATGCTACTCCCATTCTAGATGTCAGATAGGGATCTTCTCCATAGGTTTCCTGACCGCGTCCCCAGCGGGGATCTCTGAAAATATTCACATTCGGTGCCCAAAAAGTTAAACCAGCATAACGTCCACGGTTCCCAATTTTTTGTGCTACATTAAACTTTGCCCGTGCTTCATCGGAAATAGCTGTAGCAATCCTATTGATTAAATTATCGTCAAAAGTTGCTGCCAGACTAATTGCTTGTGGAAAAACAGTAGATCGCCCACTGCGTGCAACACCATGAAGCGCTTCATTCCACCAATCATATTCAACAATTCCAAGGCGTGGAATGGCGGGAGATCGGTAACTCAACAATCCAATTTTTTCTTCAATAGTCAAGCGTTTTATCAAATCATACGTTCTAACCTCAATTGAATATTTAGGATTTTTGAAAATGGTATCGCCAATCGTTTGTCCAAAAACAAATGCATAAGCTATTGTAAATAAGAAAGCAAAAATTAGTTTTTTCATTATATAAGAAATTAAAAAAGAATTATAATTTTTTTGAAATTTGTATTTTTATAGACCATGCATGATTGCAAGGTCTCACTTCCTCATTCTGGAGATATTCCGGAATATCAATAGTCAACCCATTTTCATCTTGTCTCCATTTTAATGATTTTTCAACTCCCAACATGGTAATAGGGGTATTTGGTTCTGCTTTTACACCTTTAAGTGTCAGACTCCGTCCCGGCCATTCCCTGCAAATTGCATACGCAAACTTGCAATCCTTGCTGCGTGTATAACAAACATTACCTTCCTGATAAGGTGGTAAAGCACGTGTTACATAAATTGCTTCACCATTTACTTTTAACCAGGCCCCGAGTGCTTTAAACCTTTTTATAACATTTTCGGGATAAACTCCTGAAGCATTTGGCCCCCCAATAATGACCAGATTTCCGTTTCTGCTAACAATATCAATAAATTTGTGAATCAACTGCGAAGGCGGACCAAGAGACTCCTCATCATCCTCGTAATTATAAGCAAACGATTTACTTATGCCCTGATTCTCTTCCCAAGGATGAGTATATGATTGTGTAGAATTATATTCACTTGCAAAATAATCTCCATGATGATTGCGGGTTCCTTTACCTATTCGGTCGTTAATAGTCACTTGCTTTCGTCCTTCTGCCTTGTTATAGAAATAAGCCATCAATTCACGGCTACGAAGAGTTTCGGATGGTGTTTCCCATTCTCCGTCGCCCCATAGACCGTCAGGATCGAATCTATCAATCATTTCCTTAACCAGTGGCAACATATATTGTTCATAGTAATTTTTGACTGGAATATTACCTGATACACGTCGCTGTGTTTCTGCAGTAATTGGGAAAACACCTTTATAGCGCCCCCAATCCCATCTGCGAAAATTCGGTTTCCCATCATCGCTAATCATAGCAGTTGCCCATTCTTCATAACAAAAATACATGACCACCTTAAAATCACGCTTCTTTGCTGCAGTAATCAAAGGGGATAGCATATCCTTCATTGGTCCCATCTGAACAGTATTCCGCATGGTCCACTGAGAGTCCCACCAGGCTAGTCCATCGTGGTGTTTAGACATTGTTATTAAATACTTTGCACCTGCTTCCTGAAAAAGTGAAAGCATAGCATCAGGATTAAATTGTTCTGCTTTCCACATAGGAATAAAATCATCCCACTGAAAATCGGCACCCCAATATTTTGCATGGTGTGCCATAACAGTACTATCCCGATACATTTCGCAACCATATGCATCAGGATAAGTTGCAGTTTTTTTCCCACGTTCTTTATCCCATGCAGGAACTGAATGTATTCCCCAGTTGAGCATTATTCCTAATTTAGCATCCAGGAACCATTCAGGAGCTTGATGCTGATCAAGAGATTCCCATGTTGGTTTCCATTTTCCTGTTTCATTAACCTTATAAATTTCATTAAGTTCTTCCTCCGCTTTTTTCATTTGTACAGCAGAGTACTTCTCCATTAATTGCTTACTTGTATATTTATATTCAAAAGGTTTAAAATTTTTTGGAGGTCCAGGCGTTTCTGTTGCATTTTGGGCAGATAGATTTACTATACAACACAGAAATAAGAAACAGCCTAAAATTAAAAATGTCGACTTTTTTGACACCATATTGTGCATTTAATTTTTAGATTTTATAATTAATTTATATTATTGATAAATATTTAAAAACTACTCACTTATCGGATTATACTCAAACCATTCAAAATCTGCAGGATTCATAGATTTCCGTCCATTTCCGGTGGCATACATACCCAAAACCACTCCCGTAAATCCACCAACAACTTCGGCTGACAAAAAACGTGTATTTGCTTTCGCTATCGTTTTAAAATTTTTATTATCCAACGAATACGAAAAGAAATAATAAAGCCCTTTCCCCGATATGCGCAGATATACCAAACCATCCGGAATTTCCTCCCGAGCTGCTTCATTTGACATGCAACCAAGTTTGAAGCGTACAAAAACTGACCGATGATTTCCTTCTCGCCGAATAGCAATTTCATACCTGTTCTGATTGCTTGCTAATGCGGTTATTCCTGCTTCTTCAGTAGATATTGTTGGTTTAAAATCAACTAGGGTTGTTGCATTGAATTCAAAATGTTGTTGTCTGCGACTTACAAATGCAGGAGATGCTAATGAGTCAAGCGTTATTGCCGAACCATTTAATCTCAACCAACCCGGCCGTTGAGTTAATGACCAATCATCTGCGTATGGATTTCGCAAAAAAAGCCAATAAGGACTTAATGTTGCAGAATTGAAATTCTCCATCTTTGAATTATTCCTGACCGGATACAATTTGTGATTTTTTATTTTCATTTTCAAATCCACTGTTCCTGTGTTGTTTACAACAGGCCATCCATCAACCCACTCTAGCGGAGCCATAAATGTTTCCCGTCCTAAAACGTGATACCTCCCTTGCTGTGGCCTGAATCCTAAAAAGGTAATCCACCATGTACTGTCTACTGCCTGAACCAAGTCACCATGGCCGGTTCCCTGAATCGGATTAGCCTCTGTTTCTGCCCATTTATGAGAAAGTATCGGATTTTTTGGATTGGATTCGTAAGGTCCCCAAATGCTTTTACTTCGAGAAATGGTTATCATGTGATTGTACTCAGTTCCGCCTTCGGCAATCATCAAATAATACCAACCCTTCACTTTATAAATATGCGGTCCTTCTGGATAACGATCGCCGGTTCCGGTCCAAACCACTTTTGATGCAGTCAGTTTTTTGCCTGTTTTTATATCCAGCTCAAAAAGACAAATACCTGCTTTGGATTCACCAGAATAATAACACTTTCCATCATCGTCAAAAAATAATGATGGATCTACACCACCCTGATCAACGAAAACTGGTTCGGACCAACCTTTTAACAGATCACTGGTATAAACAAAAAAATTATGCCAACCATAAGCATTCGTGGTAATCATATAAAAAACACCATTGTTGTACCGAATGGTCGGGGCAAACGTACCACCGGAAGCTCCGGTATGCTGCATAGGTAATTGAGAGGGTCGCGTCAAACAATTCCCAATCTGTTCCCAGTTTATCAGGTCTTTGCTATGCCATAATGGGATTCCCGGAAAGTATTCAAATGATGAATTCACCAGATAATAATCATCTTTAACCCTGCAAATGCTAGGATCAGGATAAAAGCCTTTTATTACAGGATTATTGTATACAATACTGTCTTGTGTATGTGAAGCAACACTAAAAAACAGCAATGCAACCCAAATAATTATTTTGTTAACCATCTTATATCTATTTAGTTATCATATTGTAAAACATTAAATCCGACAATGGATTATTCATATCAACGGGATAAGATGGTGCCAGTATTATTTTGCCTTTACCATATTGTATTGAACCAATTAAAGTATTCAATTCGTCAGGTCGAAACAAGAATGCACCGTGCGATTGCTGCTGAAAATTGCTCACAAAAGGATAAAAACCTTTCGGGTCGGAAGGTACTTCCCAACTATTTGTTCCAATAACCGTTTGGGAAGGGATAGCTTGATTACCAATAAAAGTATCCAGATAGCCCCAACCATTTCCATTCCAGTAGCCTTTCTGTAAACCTCCCCATTGTGCCACTTTTTCTTTCAGAATCTTTTGTTGGTATAAAGCATCTGCCCACAAACTATCAAATCGAATTACCAATGTGGTTCCTTCTTTTACTTTTTGCAACATCTGTTTCAGGATTGTTTCATCGGCCACTTCTCCGGCTGCGATATAGGATAGATGCTGCAAGGAATTATTGAAGTTGAAGCATTCTCCTTTTGCATCACTTATAGCTTTTACTGCTGAAGACCAATTATATACAGCTCCCTTTTTAACACTTAATTCAGTTGCAAATGAAATTCTGTTACTAAGTAAAACCTGTTCGGTACCGGTTGTTACTTTTTTATCGCCCTTAAACAAACTGCATTCTAATGTGATATAACCGCCATGCCAATCAGACTGCATTAACAACGGGAATCTATCTATCAACAATTGAGCATAATCATCTCCACCGGTAACAATTATTTCTTTATTTATTGAAACGCCTGTATATTTTCCAACGCCATCAATGGCTGTTATTCTCAAGCTGTAATCTCCGGCTTCAAGTTTGCCCTCGTTTATAAGATGTATGTCTATTTTAGCAGTATCGCCCACATTAAAATACTTTCCATTCTTTCGCAAAGCAGCTATCTGTAATTCCTTTGTCCAATAGGCATAATCTGAAGCAGGCCCTTTCAGGTTCCTTCCTTCGTCGCAAATAGCAGAATACCACCCATGCCAGTCGTCTCCGAGACTTTGATTGGTTTCACTCCATCCATTTATGGCAAAACCATCGTTACTGTTACTGGTCATAGCTGATTGACTCAAACGTCCGTCTATATACATTAAACCTCTTCCTGCCTGAATACTAATATCAGCAGGTGACTTTATATTTGGATTTTTCGAAAAATCGTTCTGAAGGAAATAAGCATTCAATTTCTTCCCCAATGCTTCAAATGATTTTCTATCATAACCTACCGTATCTTTTATTTTTGACAAGAGATAGAAATTTGCCGGCCCAGCATAACAAGCCACTTCACCCCAATACACTATACAGCTGTCATTTTTAGATTGATTAGCACTAAAAATATCTTCCTGAAATTTTTCTTTGGCTCCAACTGTGTGGTCATCTATATAAGTAACAACAGGAATAGTGCTGTAAGGTCTTAAATGAGGAATATAACCGGAAGGTCCGCTCTTATGTCCTCCTGATTGGTTAACGACCATTCTGGAATTGTCAAGCACTATGGCTTCATTAAACATATCCTTTCTCAAATTATCAAAATTGGCACTTTCGTTGGCAAGATTCCATATCACCACAGAAGGATGATTTCTATCGCGGAGTATAATTCTTTTGAATTTTTCAACTATCGATCTGGCTGCAATATAACTTTTATCAATCGGTTTAATTTGAGAACCAATATCTAACCGATCTACTCCCGGCATACCACCTGGTTCTTCATAAATCATTAAACCTAGTTCATCAGCATATTTCATTACTAATGGTTCACCTATTCGTCGATGAAAACTCAAACAGTTATTGCCGATTGCTTTGGCGTTCATTACACTTTTCTTTGCCATTTCATCAGTGGCATAAAAACCAGTTTGTGCATAATAACCCCAGTCTATTGCAGAACGCAGTCTAATACGTTTACCATTCAGGTAATAATTATTTTCACCTTTATCATTTACTTTGGCTTCGAAAGTCCTGAATCCAAATCTTTCCTGCTCTAAATCGTAAATACCATTTCCTGAAATTGAAACCCGGCAATAATACAGGTTAGGATTTTCAGTGTCCCATAATTTTGCATCTGGCACAATAAACGTTTGAGCAAAAGACGCAGTAGCTTGTTTCGCAACTGTCAACGGCCAGTTTTGGGTAAAAATGATTTTATTTGAGGCACAACTAATTATATCGGAAGTAAGTTGCAATTTTTTGTTTTCAGGGGTATTATTTTTCACCTGCACTTCTAATTGAATCTTTTTCCCATTTGCCGGAAGTATATTTTTCACAAATACATCAGTAATTGAACACTGAGGTTTAGCAATAAGGCTCATGTTTCCGATACCGCCAAAATCGTGACCCGGAGGTAAGTGATATTTGTTCCCCCATTCAATGTTAGTAAAATCGTCCCAACCACGATTACCTCCAGGATTGGTTAATCTAATTGCAATCCTATTTGGTTGCCCGGGAATCAGAAACGAACTTATCTCGATATTTTTAGGTGTTTCAGCTACAATATCATAGCCGGCCAATTGCTCATTGATATAGATTTCCACCCGAAAACGGGCTTTTTCAATAAGCAAACTAATAGATTCTCCCTTCCAGCTTTCAGGGATGTTGATAGTTTTACTAAACCAACCGACACCATTGTAGCTAAACAAAGGATTTCCATTGGCAAAAATCTCTTCGAAACAAGCAGGAATGCAAGCCATTTTTCCTTTAAACTGATATAAGGAACTCCAACCACAAGTTGGTTGATTAACTGGCAATTTTTGCAGATTGATATTGTTTGGTAAATACAATTCATCATTTTGCCAGGTAGCTGCACTATCCAACCATACACGCCATCCAGAACCACTCAAGTTTAATTCTTTGTTAATTGAATTATTTTGAGAAAAAAGAATTGTTTGATAACAAGTGAAAATTGCAAGTAAAATGATTACTGATTTTTTCATGATTTATTGTTCAATTATTTTAAGTCAACTTTTTGTTCAATGATCGAACTACTTAAACGGAGTTATCTTTCCATGTAAAACAGAAGGATTGATTCCTTTTTGATTAACAACCACTTTAAAGTAATATTCAATACCTGCATCAAAAATTTTGCTGCAGCTTAAATCAACTATAGTTTTCTCATAGGGTTTCAGGCTGGCAATTTTACCTGCAGCCACTTCAACTTCTTTATTGTCTTTTATATAAGTAATTTGCAATTGAGCAGTTTTGGAAGCTACCTGACCAAAATTCTGCAGTTCAACTTTTAAATTAAACCCATCCTTTTTTGGAGTAATAACCGGCAAACAAGCCGATACGATTGGTTCAAAAAAATTCACTTCCGGTAAACGTGCATATCCGTAAAGCAGCTTGCCATCAATTGTTTTTCCAAGCATTTTTGCTGCAAATTCATCTTCCGGAATATCATTTCCAACGCCATTAAAAGTAACAATCAAATCATTTCCTGATTTTTTAGAGCTGAGCATTTTGCAGCCTTTTCCATAATTTACATCCTCTGGGTTACCAAATTGCAATGACTGTATATCGACATCAGTTTGCGGATTAAAATCCGGTTCAGCAGCTATTTTCACACGAATAATTTGGGTTTGGGCATTAATCCTTTTTTTATCAAGAATAGTAAGCAAACGACCTACTGTCAGAGGAATACCGATATTTTTAGAACTATGAATATCGCTGCCTTTGTCATAAACCTTCTCAATATCAATCACTGCAAAATTAGCCTGAGATGCTCGTCCGTATTGGTCTTGAAAAACCTTCATCCGTTCAAACTTAAACCAACCTTCAACACTTCCATCTTCGTGTTTAGCAATGCCGGGCATATAAGCTTCTCCCGATTCAACCTTCCATGAAATTCCGTCCTTTGAGCGTAAATAATAAGCAATGCGTCCCAACCAGTCATTAACAATCAAATTGTATTGCACATTGTCGCGCCAAACAACTGGATCTTCAAAGCGTCCCTCAATGGCAGGATAAGCCCTCAATGGAATAATCTTTCCATCGTTTGTGATTCGGGTAGCGGTAAGCTGATTATAGGCTGAAATTCCTGTTTGGCTTATCCATTGACCACCTCCACGACAAATCATCAGGTATGATTTATCTTCTCGCTGAGCAAAGGTAAAATTTGAATTACCCTCAATCAATATACGGTCACGATAATTAAAATCAAAATTACCGTAAGTCCATGGCCCATTTAAATCGTTGGAAATATAGTAACCACCAACAACATATATAATATAACGCCCATCCTGAATTTGAAAAATCTCTGGATTATGTCCCATTCCAATGGTATCCTGTACCACAAAAGGACCAAACGAATTGTTGGCAACGGCATGAAATACGATCGATTTCGGCCACTGACTATGCCCTTTTGCTGAGCTCTCCAACCATCCGCACACATATAAATGGTATTTTCCATCCTTTCCTTCTTTGATATTGCCACCCCAATAAGACCATTTCCTGTTTTCAATTCCATTGTCGATATAGCGCGGTAATACATTATCGCCACCCCAGGTTTCACTTGATAATTTTCCTAAAGAAGGCATTGGCAGAAATCGATCCATAAACCGACCGCCATAAACCAAGTTTTTCCAATCCGCCGGACGTAAGCGCTCTAATGTTTGTGCATTTGCATTAAAATGAACTGCTAAGAAAATAAAGAATGCGAAAACTAATACTTTTAAATTCATATTGCTCTTCAGTTATATTTATTTCAACAAAACAGGTTTCACGCTCATCGCTTCTACCTCTACTTTTCCGAGTTTTACCAGATTACCTGATTTATCGAGGTATTCAATGTTGGCCGATTGCGGAGCAGTGTATAGGTTCATCAAAAACAACATTTGCTGGTTGCCATCCGAACGCAAAGTGTGCCAGATGTTCATATTATCGCAAGTAATTTGTTGTTTGTAATCGAGTTTATTCAGCAAATAAACAAGCATTTGATTTTGCTCATTATGACTTGCCAACCAATTGATTCCTGCAATAATCATTGTTCCGTTTCCTTCTGTTTTAAACTTACAGGCGATAGGTTTTCCAGAATTCTCATCGATGCCCAATATTTCTGATTTTTCAGGCATTTTCTCAAAAGTAAATATGCCTCTTTTCCGCACATTGGTTATTGAGCCAAAGTTTGCTCGCTTAACGGCACCACTGAAAGTTCCCATCTTAATATTTCCAATAAAATCTTTTAAAATAGTACATGGATTAAAATCATTATCTAATTCTGGCACAATTGGAAACAGAATTACTTTTCCCCCTTGTTTTAAATATGCAACAATATTTTTTTGTTTATCAGGCGACATTGTAATTGACGAAACAACGATAAGTGGTGTTGTATCTTTCATAAAATCTGCGTTAGAAAGATCACAGAGTTCCGGTGAAACACTTGCGAGCATTGCAGTTGTTAAAACCCCTTTACTCATCAGTTCCCATGCATCCGGACTTGAGAATAAAAAGCTCCCTTTATTCTTCCAATAATTTCCGGAACGAGCATACTCAAAGTCTAATGAGATACGACAATCATGAACCATTTTTGCATTGAGTATCCAGTTTTCTTTTGTAATAAAATCTGCAACTTCTTTTTGAGCATTGTATAAAGGGCGAACTTCATTATTTGATCCAATAGGTGCACCATAATCATAATTATCAGTTGTTGCACCATATCCCAATGGATTGGGACCACCAGTAAAAATATAATAATTATGCCCTTTCATACCGAATGCCAGATTCAGCATATAACAAGCTTTAGCATCTGTGGCAGACATAGCAGGCCAGTCGGATGCACTGCCAGAAGCCAGTTCAAAAATAGTTGAAGGAAAACCCATTAACCTCAACATTTCCAATCCACAAAACTCACGAATAGCATATTGTGGTGTGGGATTATTTTGACCCCAATTTTGATCAAGATTATAATAGCTATCCATTCCCAATAGGAAAGGTTGCTTCATCTTATCTACAGTTTCCTTAAAATAAGGAACCATTTCAGGATTAGCAGCATTGTGTATAAATGGAACTTCAATTCCGTTATCTTTAGCTATGCTTGAAAGTGTGTCAAGATATTCAGCAGCCATAGTAAAATAGAAATCATAGTAATCTTTTAATTGCCTTATTTCCCCTGCTTTTTGATAACTCTTAGGCTCTATTGGGAATACTTTTTCAAAAGATTCAAAATTTGTAGCATAACTTTTATTCAGTGTACCTATATCAACATATTTTCTTTTTAAAAACATGGGATATTTACCATCTTTTTTGCCAAACCCCATAGTTTCCTGATTATAATCAATACTTCCATTCCAAAAATGTGCTCCGGTCAGTTCATTATCTAATTGTAAAAAAACTATAGCCCCTCCCTTATTTACTGAATATTTAGTAAGAATTGGACAAACCTTATCGAACCATATTTTTACTTTTTTCAAGAATAAAGTATGTAGATAAGATACAGTAGATCCTTTTAAATCATTGCCATCAAAAGTTTTTGCTCTCAGTTGAGGATAGTTTTTACTCAACCAATTGGGTAACCCATCAAATGCAAGTTCAGAATATTGATAAGGACCAGGACGAACAATCACATATAAGTTTTCTTCTTTTGCAAGTTTCAAGAAACTTTCTAAATCCCGGAAACCTTCGGAGCTAAAATCAAAAGTTCCTTCTTTAGGTTCGTGTATTAACCAAGGGACATAAGTTGCCAAACAATTTCCACCTTCTTTTTTAAAGAGCTCCATTCTTTTTTTCCAATCAACTTTGGGCACACGGAAATAATGAAATTCACCGGATAACAAATAGAATGGTTTACCCTCTTTAATATATGAAATCTTATCAAAATGAACAGGCTTTAATTCTTGTTGCGCTTTACAGTCGAAATAAAAACCTTTCATAGTCAACAGTATGAGAAATAGGCAAACTATTTTTTTCATTTTTTAAATAATTAGATTATTAAATATATGCTTTCTAAATCCTTTTAGTATTTTTTCAAAATAAAAGGGCTTTTAAATTGATGCTCCTAATAAAAAGTATTTACTTTTTATCCTTCGTTAATCCATCCCAAGAATCTGTACGAAATGGTGCTGTTGGTAGATTTTCTTTATTATATAAATTTGCATCATCAGGATTATCAGCCCATCCGTAACGAACGGCAATCGGCCTTTTCACTTGATCGCTATATACAGTTACCTTATTACCGTCAATGCTTGCTTTTGCCCAATAAAATTTTTTATCATCTCCAGCTATTACAAATCCTTTTACATAATTGTATTTGTCCTTCGTTATTAACCCGGAACCAATATTTTTAAAAGTGATGATTATTTTGTCATTTTCAATTTTCATAGATTCATACATCGGGCCCGAAGAAATAATATTCTCGTTGTATACCAATTTTCTGGCTACTAAAGCAAGACGATATCCTACATCTTGCTTGTTTTTTGGGTGAATATTATCTGCGTCTCCCAGATCAACAGCCACAGCCATACCGGTATTTTTGTTGCTTAAAGCCATTGTTTGCGCTTCACGAAGTTCTGCCCAATTACTTTCACCGGGTTGTGCAGTTGCAGGCTTGAAATTTGCCAATTGCACAAATAAAAATGGAAAGTCATTCTCATTCCAATGCTTACGCCAATCTTTAATTAGTCTAGGAAATAAGGATCTGTATTGATAAGCGCGACTTGTATTATTTTCGCCTTGGTACCACACAACTCCCCGTATGGCAAAAGGTATAAGGGCATTTATCATACCGTTATACAAAAGTGTTGGATAAATATTTGGTCCGGGTGTTGGCGGAACTACTGCTCCAAAGCCAATACTATACAACCAATTGCCTGCAAGTGGCTTTTGAATACCCCCAATCTCATAGAAAAGCTGTTCAGGTTTGCCACCAATTCCACCAACACCCCCTTTATCAATAACCCTCACAACAATAGAATTTTTGCCGGGCTTTAAAAATTTCATGTCAACTTTATAGATACGTGGTGTTATACCAGAATTTGCAGCAAGGTAATTTGTTTGACCTATCAGATTACCATTCAGGTATGTTTCATCGCCATCATCAATAGGACCAAAATTTAAAGTTAAACCTGATTCAGCTTCGGCTTGAGTAAGTTCAATATCTTTTCGGAACCAAACCACCCCATCAAGATTTTTTAATCCCGCATCTTCCCAAAATGTTGGAAGTTTCATATCCTTCCATTTAGAAAGATCAGTTTCTGGCAATTGCCACTTATCTTTTCTCCCATTATCATTTGTTTCTAATCCAAGTATCCATTCCTTTTTCTTGTTTTCTAAATCCGCTACCTCTTGTTCTACATCTTTTGACGCCAATCCAATAATCTTATTTTTAAAATCATTATCTTCTTGAATTGCTTCTGAACTCATCCATGTTTCAGCATTTGTCCCTCCCCAGGATGAATGAATGATCCCTATTGGTACATTTAAATCCAAATATAAATTACGTGCAAACAGATAGGCTACAGCAGAGAATTTGCTAACAGTTGTTGGATTACATAATTTCCATTCGCCCGATTCTAAATCATCTAATGGCTTGGCTTTGAATTTTGAGGGTACTGTAAATACCCTAATCATTGGAAAATTGGCATTTGCTATTTCTTCATTTACATTTTTAAGCTGAGAAACAGGAAATGACATATTTGATTGTCCTGAACACAACCAAACTTCACCAATATAAATATTTTTAAAACCAATACTATTTTTCCCTTTAATGGTCATTTCGAAAGGACCTCCTTCCTTCATTGGCTTAAAGTTCAAAAGCCACTTACCATTCTCATCAGCTTTAGTAAGCAATTTTTGTCCATTAAATTCAATAGTAACTTTCTCTCCTTTTGATGCCCAACCCCATATAGGAATATCTTTATTACGTTGAATCACCATATTGTCATTAAAGATTTTGGCAACTCTTACTTCTGCTAACAATTGATTGAAGGAAATTAATACAACAAGTGCAAAAAATAATTTTGTTTTCATTTTATAAATGAATCTATTTAAAAAATATTAGTTGTTGAATTTGATTGATCATGCTTTTCATCCATTAATTTGGAAAGTAGCGGCTCCATTGCTTCTGCCCACGCCTTTGCTCCCTCAGGTGTTGGGTGCAGCCAATCGCCCATCATATCGTGATTAATGGAGCCATCTTTATTCAGGAAAAAGCGGTTTACATCACAGATAAAAATATGTTTACCATCGGCAAGTTTAGAAACAATATCAGATGCCCGTTCCAGAATAAAACGGTGTGACGTTGGATTAGGTCCGCCATAGCACCCAGGGAAACAACGCATGACAATGATTTTTGCATGGGGAAGTTTATCGCGAAGTATACGTACAATTTCAATTATTCCTCCAGCTAATTGTCCGGCAGTGTGTCGGGTCGGGTAGTTTTTTTCATCAATGTTATTCGTACCAATTTCAAGCACTACCAATTTTGGTGATTGCCCTTCGAGAAACCCATTTTCAATATTCCAGATTACATTTTCAGTGCGATAGCCACTAATGCCAAGGTTTACTGCTTTGCGTGGGGCAAAAAACTGATTCCAAATAGGTTGATATTGTGCCTTTTCAAAATTGTTCGTAATGGAATTGCCAATCATCAACAAATCGAACTTTTCTTTTTTGAGTAATTCGCATTTTTCTGTAAAGCGTTTTTTATTTTTTCCTTCAACCGCAATTGCAGCAGGATTTATACCCGCAATTATTACATCGGGTTTTGCGTTCAAAAATAGTTTCAACAAATCATATAATTGAGTATTATTACTCAATGGATTCCTGTTTCTATCTGCCAGAAATAAACTATCATTAATCCATTTGAATGTTGCATCACCATCATATCCTTTCCAGGTCTTAGTATACTCCAGAGCGCTTTTAATCCAGGTTTGATTATCATTTACTGAAAATGTTGTTAGCAACCTTGTAGTACTAATTATTGGAGGCATCACAACGGGATATACGGTGCCATGTTGCGTTTCATTCATATTGCTGGGAGAAATAAGAATAAGATTATCGGGCTGTTCTTTTAATGCAAGCCCTTGAACAGTTTTAGCAGCAAGATTTCCCCCAGAAGAAATGCCTAATAGATCTAATCGATCAACCTTCAATCCAAGTAACTTACCCCTATTTTTTACTAATCTATATGCTTTCAAAGCATCAAATAGTGCTGAATCAGAATTTTGTCCATCAGCAGAAATATGATATTCAAGAATGGCAATATCAAAGCCTTCCATATTGAGTGAATCAGCTAAACTTTCACCCTCCGATTTTACACTCAAACTACTATATCCACCACCCGGTAAAAGGAGTATTGTCCCTACAGTAAATTTGCTTTTCGATCTTATAAGATGAATTAAAGGTATTTTTAGTTCATGGATCGTGCCAGTGCAATCGATATAATTTCCTTTTTCAAGAACTTTTAAGTCGAGAGAACAATATTTAGCAGAACAAAGAGTATTCTTATTAGCTTTTGTTTGAGAATAAGAATTAGACAAAAGTATTAGTATCAATAAAATTGCACTCAACAAATAGTTTAATTTTATAATTTTTTTCATACTTACTTAATTTGTCTTGATTAAAAATCTACAATTAACTATGCTCTTCCAACTCTTTATATAATTTATATTTTTTTCCATAAACTAAGACAAATCTTTGATTATTTCTGGGTGCTCTTTATTGCACTATTTTTCAACAATACAAATAATGGTTCTTTATGTGTATCATTTTTATCACTGTTATAATAGCCACTACCCAAGATCAAATCAATCTTACCATCTCCATCCAAATCGCCTGCATCCATAGTCAAACCTTTTTGAAAAGGAATAGTAACTGGTAAAGTGTATAATTCAAAATCAAAATCTCCTTTATTTTTGAAATAAAGAAAAGACTCTTCAGGTTTTAAAGTAGAAGGATAAAAACTAATGGTTGCAATATCAATATTGCCATCTCCCCTAAAATCTCTTGCAATTGCTTTATAACAGCCATTGATATGATAAAAATACTTTTGGGTAAAATTATTTTTTCCATCGTTCAGAAAAATATAAACTCCATGATATGGTTTTAAAATCGGTGTATCATCGCCATTGTCCCCACATGTATAAACAATATCAACAAATCCGTCTTTATTAAAATCAACCAAATCAAAAGAAGTAGATCCATAAATTGGAGGAAACCGTAGTACTTGCTTCTCCTCAAAAATGCCATTCCCTTTATTGGTATATAGAAAAATACCTTCTTCTCCTTGAGCCATTTGTGCCCAAATATCTGGCAACCCATCCTTATTATAATCGTTCACTATTGTGTTCATTGCACCGGCTTTATTACGCAAAATGTGATTGACATATTTCCCACCTCCCTTATTTTCCATCCATGACAGGTCTCCAATAATATTCCCAAACTGAGAAATAATATAATCCATTTTCCCATCTTTATTCAAATCAGCTTCTGTAATTTTTACAGGACGTGCTAGTTGATTGAATAATGGTTTTGATTGAAAAGTAATTTCTGAATTATTTACCGACATTGGTGTAATCAAACCTTTCCTTTGATTATTAGCAATCATTTCCTCACCAATAGTACATGATAATATTTGATTAGATTGAAAACTTAAATCAACAATAGCCCCTGACATATTTACTTTACTTTGTAAATTATTTTTATCATTGAAAAGAAATAATTTCTTAAACGCTCCATCAGCTACAAAAAACCGATGCGGGATAATTGTGGTATCTATTTTTACATAAGAACAAATTGAAACTTTGCTAAAGAAAGTTGAATCTTTTGGCAATTCAACCTTAAAAAACGGTAGTTCTCTTTTTACTTCAAGATTTGATTTTTCCATCAACAAGGTGTCAGGAGCAGATGACAAATAATAGTCTATAAGCATTCCCCATTGTACAGTATCGATGATGGGTATTGATGGATAATAAGTATTCCTATCCACATCAGCTGCGATAATGTAAGGATTTCCATGAAAAGAATTTATTCCAAGTAAAGGGCCCATTTTAGGAAACACCCCCTTATACCACATTTCTTTTGATAGCAGTTGGGGTGAGGGTAACATATGACAAGTCTGACAATATTGAGATGCCAGATTTTTGCCTTTAACAATATTTTGATTCTTTCTATATATTAAAAATCCCAGAAAAAAAACATTGTATATCATAAATAGAAAGATGATTCCAAATATGACCTTTAAAATACTGATTTTCTTCTTACCTTTTTTTCTAAGAAGGCTGGCTATCATAAACATTTTTTAAAAATAAAGACATTGATAACTGTTTTAAGTTATCAATGTCTTTCAAATTATTGAACTTACATCTATAACTTTAAATAGTCTACATTAATAATTACAATCACCTGATTATTGATGCTGCTAATTGTGTATAATGTTGGATTTGAGATCATCACACATAATGCAAGTATCTTTCCAGCATAAGACTTCAAAATAGTTTTATCAATTGATAAATTATAGGTTGCCGCATAAGATCCATCAGGTACAGTAATAGTAGCTGGCAGATTATACGCAGATGCTGGTAATAACACCACTGGTTTAGTTGTTGATATCAATCCTTTTGCTATCAACTGGTTTATTGTATCTGACCTTGTAGAAATGTTAACTGTATATCCTTTATAGGTATCCAGACCGGAACGGTTAACCCCTAAAAAAATATTTACTTTATTAGCCGCACTGTCGATCTGAAAATTACTCTTCGTAAGAAAACTGGTATCTGTGGCAGATTTTGGTACATTGTAATTAAGAGTGATGCCTCCCGACTGTGTTGATTGTGGAATAAAAATGATGGAATTCCCAAATAGCATAGAACTATCACTTTTTTGACAGCCACTGAAAACGAGTACCAGCATTATGATAAGTACTGATAATGTATGGTTTCTTATTAAAATTTTCATATTCGTATTATTAAATAAATGAAATAAATAAATTAATATCCTGGATTTTGAATCAGTGCCCCTTTTGAATTAACAATTTCTGAATAGGCAAAAGGATAGTAATAATTGGCAGGTACGACAAATTTCCTTGAAGCGATATTTACAGTCTGATAAGAAAACACACCTGCATTCTTTGCAACTGTAATACCTGTAATCGGTTGATTCAATATCGTCTCAGCATCTTTCCAACGAAGCAAATCCCAATAACGATGATCTTCAAAAGCCAATTCAATTCGTCTTTCGTGTTTAATTGCTGTTCTGAATGTATTCACATCAGTAGTAGATACTAATGGTAAAGAAGTACTGGCTCTATCCCTAACTTTTTTTAATGCTTGCCTTGCACTTAATGTAAACCCAGTAGGAATAAAATCGGGGCCATATGCTTCATTCATTGCTTCAGCATAATTCAACAAAACTTCTCCATATCTGTATGCAATCCAATTATGTTGTGCAGTTCCTGCCTTTATTAAATTCAAATTATCGGTTAGAAATTTTTTAAGATAATAGCCCGTCCTGCTTGCATTATTGTTGGCCATATCATCAGTAGCACCAGCTGATTGATCAATGACCCTGCTATTCCAGGTACTACCGTTCGTTACTATAGAAGCGGTAAGTCTTGGGTCTCTATTAGCATATGGATTAGTTGGATTCACAACGCCTGTATATTCATAATCAGATACCAGATTCTGTGAAGGGCAAACTCCACTATTACCCCCGGGAGTTGCAATAGGATAATTAGCTACTTCTGGAGCATTGCCTGCAGCTTTTCTGATAGCGAAAATTGTTTCATTGCTGGTAAGAGATAAATTACCTGTAAAATAAGTTGCATAGTTAGCATCCAAAACATAACCCAGCGAAGCATTAGTAATGATGTCTCTGGCTGCAGCAGCAGCTTTTTGCCACTTAGTTATATCATTCGTAGGATTGTGCAGAGGGCTTGCAGCATATAAAAGAACACGGGCCTTTAATGCCAGTGCCGAACCCAATGAGAATCTGCCATCATTTGCTGTAAATGCAGAAGTTTTCCAGTTTACAACCAAATTTGCTTTATTATTATCAATTTCCGATACTATATAATTTACTACCGAATCATAACTTGATTTAGAAACATGTATACTATCTGGGGAAGTAAGTTGTAATGTCTCGGTAATAATGGGTACACCACCCCAGCGTTTAATCAATTCGGCATAATAATAAGCCCGGGCAATATGTGCTTCTGCAATATACCATTTAAGGTTTTGCCGATTAGTAGCCAAATTAACTGCATAGGTAACTGTATCTAATCCTTTAGTTAGCAAAGCATCTCCATTAATTGAATAATTCAGAAAATAATTAGCAGCTCTTATCCCGTCATAGAATGTTTTATACAATCCTCCTTCCGGGTTACTATTTTGGTTAATTACCCCGTTATTGAAAATAAGTGTATTATTAGTAATAACCGTTTGCTGTGCTTCATCAGTAGCAGCAGCAAAAATATTACCATCTAATGAAGAAAATCCGTATTGCAATGCAGTATAAAATGAGTTTGCTGCATAAAAAAGATATCCTGCATTGGTATTAAGTGTACTATCGGTAGCATTGGTATCAATCCTGGTATTCAGGAAATCTTTTTTACATCCAATAGTTACGGACAGCATCACTAAAAAAATGAGGAATAGTATTTTGTAATGCGAATAATTATAGTTCATATAAATTTCTTTTTCAAATTTTAAAATGTGGCAGTGAAACCAAAATTGACTGATTTTAGTGCGGGATAGCCGCTTAAAGTTTCTGGGTCCATATTGTATGTTTTCATTAATTGGCTCCAGGTTACCGGATTCACAGCATTAATATATAAGCGTAGCTTTGTTAAGCCCTGATTTGGTTTAAAACCGAATGTATATCCTAATTCTGCGTTTCTAATCCGCATATAATCATTACTTTTTATCCAGAAAGAACTGGTTCTGTAATTATTATTATTAGTAACAGTAGTTAATCTTGGATAAGTAGCTGTTGCTCTAGTGTCAATACCCTGAGTTGGATAATATGCCCAGGCTCCTTTGGCAATTGGAAAAGCATTCCCATTATTGGTAAAAGCTTCAATCATTGGGTTTGCAGAGCTCCAAATATTTACTGCCCCCCCTGAAGTACCCTGAAATAGAATTGAAAAATCAAACCCTTTATAAGAAACACTTGCATTGAAGGAATAATTCAACTTAGGCAAACTAGGCTTACCAATAGCAGTAACATCTGTCTGATCCACAATTCCATCACCATTCAAATCTTTATACTTAATATCACCTGGCTGAACTTTACCAAAACCAGGGATAGCCTGTCCGGCTTTTAAAGACCCATCAGCATTAAAATCTGTTATATTATAAAATCCAGTGGCCACTAATCCAATAGGTGTACCATATGATCTTCCTGTTGCTGCATTATAAGGATAGGCTTGAGGAATCTCTGCATTATAATCAATTACATTATCTGCATAAGAAATAATACCTGTAAAAGTGTATGAATATTTACGACCACTATTTGCAAAGCTTATCATTGACTCAATTCCCTTACTGGTCATTTTACCAATATTATTGAAGTATGGATTATTTCCAAAAGAATAGGGAATACTATTATCCATAGTTAATATTTTGCTTCGCTTATCTAAATAAGCATCCACTGCTACACTTAATTTTTTTAATAATATCAAGTCTGCTCCAATATTATATTTCAGGCTCTGTTCAGCAAATACATTGGGATTAGCTATAAAAATTGGATTGGTGGTACTATTGGTAGCAGGAGTAGTGTTACCAGTATAAAATGAACCCGATCCTGCATAATATTGCTGATATAGATATCTGCCGTTTGAGGCATAAGTTCCATTAGCTGTATAAGATTCAGAATTCCCCGACTTTCCAACAGAAGCTCTTAATTTTAAATAATTAATAATACCATTCTTATTCAGAAAAGATTCGTTAGTTACTATCCAGGCACCAGAAATGGCCGGATAAAATCCCCATTGATTTCCTGGCTTGAAATTATCACTTCCATAATAAGAGAAACCAAACTCCCCTATATATTTATTCTTGTAGCCATAGTTGATCTTACCATCAATATTTCTATTATGTATTTGATAAGCAAACTCCCCTTCACCTGTTTCAGCTGATTGATGGTATTCAACAGCAGATATAATATGATGATCACCAAATTGCCTTTCATATCCTAATAATAATTTTCCCTGTTTCCAATCATCCTGGCCTGCCGGTGTCTGAGCCCCTGCGGTAATACTGGTAGTTAAATCGGTTGTTGTAGTAGCTCCATTAATATATCGCGCGTAATTTTTTGTCTTATTATAAGTGACAGAAGAATAACTGTTAAAAGATAGTGATTCATCCAAATAAAGACCCGGAGTAATAAAATTCAATTTTTCTCTTAGTCCAAAATTTGCCTGCAAATACCTGTTTCTACTTGACCTCCATCCTAATGCTGCAATGGAACCATAAGGGTTATTAGGATATACAGTGGTACCTGAATAATGATTATGAGCCCCTCCAACTGTATCATAAACGGGATATATATTTGAAGGATAGTTAGCCAAATCTGTAAATAATTGAGATACAGTATAATTGGGTGATTTCCTATCTTCTATCCGGGTGTACAAATCAACCCTAGCATCAAAAACCTTAAATACTTTGAATGCTAAATTCGAACGCACATTATACATTGCAAATTTTTCATTGGAAGTAGTATCTGTATTCCCAATATTAAAAAGCCCCTGCTGATTGGCATAATTCAAGGTGGTATTATATCTGAATGAAGAATCTCCACCTGTTAAAGTAATTGCCCCATCTGCATAAAATCCATTTTTCTTTAGTACCTGATTGTACCAATCTACGTTGGTTCCTGTTCCATTCTGATAAGCCTGTAATTGTGCATCAGAATATTTAGGAGTCCAGATATTACCTTTATCGTTACTGATAGCCTGATTATATAAATTTGCATATCCATACGAATCAAGTGGTTTATTCAGGACAGTTGGTGATTGAATTCCTGTTCTTGAACTAAAAGTAACTTTGGGCTTGCCAATATTCCCTTTTTTGGTAACAATCCAAATTACACCATCAGCTCCATGCATTCCAAATTGTGCAAGTGATGCCGCATCTTTCAAAATGGAGACTGTTTCAATTTCCAGCGGAGACAAATAAGCAATATAACTGCTATATACTTCAAATCCATCTACAAAAATCTTAAAATGATTGTATAAACTATTAAACGCATAAGTACCTACCCCCCTGACAGCTATCCCCGCATTGCTATTGCCAGGCTCACCGGAACCCTGACTTACAGTAAGGCCTGGTAATAATCCATATAAAGTGTTTGTTAAATTTGGGGTGGTCGTT
>Ga0208872_1000536_pt1 | contig 27110 bp, 25 predicted proteins | sample CryBogCBH12Aug08_FD_185508 | JGI IMG/M metagenome (GOLD analysis project Ga0208872, IMG submission 185508) | Freshwater microbial communities from Crystal Bog, Wisconsin, USA - CBH12Aug08 (SPAdes) | ecosystem: Environmental > Aquatic > Freshwater > Lake | place: Crystal Bog, Wisconsin, USA...
TTTTTTTAAAAAAATTGCATTGTCTAAACACCTGCAGGAAATGCAGGATACAGTAGCGGAATTGCCACTTAGCTTAGCGGCAGGTATGGCAGCCTCTAAAAAAAGTGCAGATCTGGATAAAAACCTGCCTGATTTCGATTCAGATGATATGCCCAAAGCTCCATATACGGTGGATAATCATAGTTATGAAAAACTGCGCTTACAATCTGATAAAGATTTATCAGCGATTAATGATACCTGGAAAATACAGCTGACAAAAGACCCTTATATTCAGGCTGCTTACCGCATTATTTCCTTTACCATTCAATAATCACATCAAACAAAATCTAATCATATATGAAAAACTTCCCGCAATTATTGGTATTGGCTTTTTGTATACTGTTTATTTCTAAAACCGGTAAAGCGCAGGGCTATGACGACCCTGTAGCGTATATGTCGGCCATCAGTGATCCTCAACATGAAATGGACCAGAAATATATGGCTTATATGAGTGCCGCTGGCCATGGAAGAAGGGCCCGAAAAGTGGAAAAACTGAGGATGCAAACACTGCAAAGTATTAATGATACCCGATATAAAATCATTGCCCTGCCTGTATTTAAAGGGGATAATTCCTACCGGAAAAGTACGATAGACTATATACAGTTCTGTTACAATGTTTTTAATGAAGATTATGCCAAGATTGTGAATATGGAAGAGATTGCAGAACAGTCCGTTGACCAGATGCAGGCCTACTTATTACTGCAGGAAAAAACAGAACAAAAATTAAAGGAAGCAGGCGAAAGGGTAAATAAAGCTGAAAAAGATTTTGCTGCTAAGTATAATATTAAACTGATTGAAGAAAAAACAGAATTTGGAGAGAAAATGGAAACAGCCAGTAAACTTACCCGGTACACCAACAATGTTTATATTATATTTTTTAAATGTAACTGGGAAGATGGACAGCTGACCAAAGCGATGAACAATAAAAAAATTACGGAGGCAGAACAGGCCCGTAATGCACTGATCAGCTATGCAAATGAAGGCCTGCAGGCTTTAACTGCAGACAGCCTGAGAAGTTTTCAGGGAGATCCTGCACTGGCTCAGCAATGCAAACAATCCCTTATGTTCTATAAAAAGACAGCAGAAAAAGATATCCCTAAAATGCTGGATTTTTATCTGAAAGAAGAGAACTTTCAAAAGATAAAAAAATCAATGGACCTGAAAGGGAATAAAACCCAGGCAGATGTGGATGCCTATAACAAAGCAGTGGCTCAAATGAATGCCGGGGTGAATGACTATAACCAACTGAATAATACTGTGAATAATAGTCGCAACCAAATGTTAAATGATTGGGAAAAAAATGAAAAAGCTTTTACAGATTTACATATGCCTTATTATAAAAAATAAAGAGCGATAAAAAAATGAGGCTTCATTTAAATGAAGCCTCATTTTTTTTAATTTTCATTTGCTTTCAATACCCTTAAAAAATTTTCTCCCAATATCTTTCTCACATCTTTTTTACTATACCCTTTCTCAAACAGGGCCTTGGTAATAAGCGGATAAGTGGTTACATCGTCCAGCTGCTGCGGAGATGATTCAATACCGTCAAAGTCTGATCCCAGTCCTACATAATCCACCCCTACCAGTTTCACGATATAATCTATGTGTGTAATCACCAGATCAAAAGGTGCCCGCATGGCTTTTACCTCATCAGGGTATTTGGTAAACAAATAATCATCCGCAAAATAATGTTCCGGATTTATCTTCAATAAGGAATCCAGTTCTGCCTGATGTTTTTTGGCAAATACTGCTTTCTTGGTATTATAAGTACTGTCTAAAAAACCAGAAAAGAAATTAACATGTATCACACCTCCATTGGCAGCAACAGCCTTAATCTGGTCATCCTTCAGGTTCCTGAAAACAGGGTTTAAGCTATACACACTGCTGTGAGAAACTACTACGGGCTTGGTAGTGGCATGAATGGCATCCCAGAAAGTCTGTTCTCCTACATGGCTAAGGTCAACAATCATTCCCAGCTTGTTCATACGTTGCACAATCTGTTTGCCCAGTTCGGTTAACCCTTTATGGGTTAAATCCTTTTTATTGGTTTCTTCCATGGCACTGGTAGCCCAGGAAGTGGAATTATTCCAGGTTAAAGTCATGTATCGGGTGCCACGTTTATAAAGGCTGTCCAGTTTATTGATATCATCTTCAATCATATGCCCGCCTTCCACACCAAACATGGCAGCAAGCTGGTGGTGTTTAATAGCTTTGTACATTTCCTTGCTATTATACACCACTTTTATTTTTTCCGGATTTCGGTTGGCAACTGCATTTACAGTATCAATCATCCGGTTGGCATAGGCATAAGGATTTTTCTGCAGGCCATCGCACCATACGGAAAACAACTGCAATTTAACACCCCCTTGTTTAAACCTGGCAAGGTCTGAATGCGTTTTACCCCTTAAGTCCTGGTCAAAACTATAGCCCTTATTAATGCATTGTTCCAGGATATCATTATGGGTATCTGCCAGGATAGATTTGTAATGAAACTTTAAATAGGGTTTTTGGGCTGCACTGTGCAGGGCCAGAAAAAGTACAAATACAAATAACAGTTTTCTCATGATCGTTTTTATTATTGTCTAATGAAATTTAAAAGTTTCAGGGTTTAAGTTGTTGTACAAAATAAGCCGCAGCCGCAGTATAAACATCTACTGCATTGGAGAATTTCATCCAGTGATGTGTATCATCCACAATCATTTTGGTTTCAAAAGGCACTTTTTGTTTTTCCAGCCGGTTAATTAAATCCACACTCTGGTTAAACGGAACATTACGGTCATCATCTGCATGAATAATCAATACCGGAGAGGTCCAGGTTTTGATAGAAGATACCGGGGAAGATTGCCAGGCTACTTGTAATGCTTTTTCATAATCTGGAGCTTTTTCATATTTGCCGGCAAAGTCTTTTACCAGGTTAGACAGTTCCACCCAGTCATGCACACCATGTATATCTACGCCTGCTGCAAATAATTTTGAGTCACGCGAAAGGGCCATAGCTGTTAAGTACCCACCATAGGAACCACCGTAAATACCTATTCTTTTACTATCTACAAAGTTTTGCTGTTGCAACCATTTACCGGCGGCAACAATATCCCTGTATTCAGCAGCACCAAATAAACCGGCATTGGCTGGATGATGAAAAGCATAACCGTATCCGATACCCAAACGATAATTGACAGATAAGACAACAAAACCCATGCTGGCCAGGTATTGATTACAGGCATAACCATTTGAATAATAATCAGAATAATGCCAGCCTAAAAGCATTTGGCGGGGCGGGCCCCCATGCACAAATACAATGGCAGGATGCTTACCGGCATCTATATTGGCAGGTTCAAATAAATCGGCATGCACTTCAAAACCATCGGATGATGTATAAATTACCTGTTTTGGAATCGCTAGTTGCTGTTGCGGGAAATTGGATGGAATCAGATTTTCTCCCAGTAAAATCTGTTTCTGAAAAGGCCAGTTTAAGGGAAGTACTGCTGCTAAAGGTGGCCTTTGTGCTGTTGCACTGATATACGCTACGCTTTGATTATCGTTTAATAAAACAGGTGCCCATTCTACTCCTGTTCCTGGTGTTAATACTTCAATACCGGGCTGATCTACCCTTACCCTGACAGCATGCCTCCTTTCAATATCTTTTGCATCAGGACCAGTATTGGCACTGAACGTTAGCCATTTTTTATCTGCACTCAGGGAAATATGTTCTGCCATATATTTACCTGGTGTGAGTAATTGGGCAGTGCCCCCGGCAGCATTGATAGAATATAAATGCGGCCAGCAATCCTGGTAAGAAAGGAATACGATCCGGTTATTGGCTGCCCAGTGTAAGTTGGCACCTCCATCGGTGGAAGGAAAAGAGCCCTCTAAAGTTTTAGGAGAATTCCATAAACGGGTTGCATGACCGGTACTGATATCAGCTACCCAGATAGACCAGGGATTGGGTTTCCTGGGTAATAAAGAATCCGGCGCACCTCCTCTGCCATTCATACGGGTAAATACTACCTGTTTGCCATCGGGCGACCAATGTGGATTCAGATCCTTGTAAAAAGAAGGGGCCACCCATATCAACGGGTTGCTGGCATTGGAATAGATACCGATAATGGAATGGTCTCCCCGGTTAGCAGCAAACAGTAATTGATTGCCTTCGGGTGACCATTCGAGGGAACCAACCGTTCCCCTTGTTGTAAATATATTTTTAGCTTTCCCGGCAGAATCAATGGCACATACCCAGGCTTGTCCGCCTTTAATAAATGCAACAGTATTGCTGTTGGGAGCAATTTCCGGATAATCACCTTCAGAAAGAACATTTATAGGGCCGCCTGTAAATGCCACACTACAGACCTGCACTTTAGTAGGTATGGTTTCAAAAGATGGGTTCAGTGGCAAGCCCCCATCCCAGTTGGCACCATGGTCACCACCTCTTACAAATACCACCCATTTGCCATTATCTGAAATAGAAAGACTGCTGATCTCCTGGCCGTCATCCTTGTTAAAATCTGTAATCTTTACAGGGAAGTAGGCAGGGCCTTCGGCAACATAAATATTCCTCCTGCCCTGTTCATTAACAGCCCAGGCAATTTTTGCACCTTTGGGCGCACTGCATAATTCAGTGGGAAAGGGGTAGGATTTAAAATCCAGCATTGAAGGTTTCTGTGCCAGCAGCTGAACAGGCAACAGCAATAACAGTAGGAGTTGTTTCATATTGATTGAAATTGATAATAATTCAGTTTTCTTTTTTGATCACTTTTCCGTTACGCAGGCCAGTATGTTTGCCATTATCCAATGTTACTGCTCCATTTACGATTACATATTTAAAACCAGTGCTGTATTGGTGAGGCTGACTGTAAGTGGATAAATCTTTTACAGTTGCAGGATCAAACACTACAATATCAGCTGCAAATCCTTCTCTTAATAACCCTCTGTCTTTTAACTGGAATTTTTGTGCTGGGAGGCTGGTCATTCTCCTGATAGCATCTTCCAGCGATAACACATGCTCTTCCCGAACATATTTACCCAATACCCTGGCATTGGTACCATAGCCGCGTGGATGCGGGGAACCTGCCCCATAAATGCGTATACTGGCATCGCTGGCAAACATATTGTAAGGATACTTCATGATATTGGTTACATCGGTTTCACTCATACCATGGAATATCATGGAAGCTCCTCCCTGTTTCATCATGTCTATAATAGTCAGGGCTTCTTCCCCTGCTTCATGTTTCCTGCCTTTTAAGGTATTGATTTCCTCAATGCTTTTTCCATTTAAACTGGTATCGGCTTTATAATAAGCAACCACCGTATAATTGAAATGCTGCAGTTTTCTTTTAGACAGTTTTGCAATCATATAGTCTACTGTTTTTTTAACTGTCTCCGGATCGCTTAATCTGGCAACAATCGAATCCTGACTATCCGCCAGTATTTTATCGGGCAATAAAGTGCTTAAAGAAGTAGAACTGGCAGTATAGGGATATTGGTCGATCGTTACATCCAGCCCTTCTTCCCTTGCTTTGATAATCATGGGTACGGTTTCTGTACTTCGGCCCCAGTTTTGCTGACCACTTAATTTAAAATGCGAAATTTCAACCGGCAGTTTAGCTACACGTCCAATATGCAGGGCTTCTTCAATGGCGGCGGTTACACTATCACCCTCATCCCGCATATGGCTGGTATAAATACCATGATAAGCTGCCACCACTTTGGCCAGCCTTACCACTTCTTCTGTTTTGGAATAGGTACCAGGAATATAAATTAGTCCGGTACTCATACCTACTGCACCATCCTGCATAGCTTTTGCCACCAGTCCTTCCATTTGCTGCATTTCAGCTTCAGTGGGGTCGCGCAGGGCAGTGCCCATTACCGCTTTTCGGATATCGTTATGGCCAATCAGGGAAGCAGTATTTATAGATAACCCCAGACTATCCAACTGCCTGAAATACAAACCCAGGTCAACATTTGAAATACCGCAGTTTCCGGTAATAACAGTAGTTACCCCATCATAAATAAAATTATCTGCAGTAGGGTTCTTTTTTTCATCACCTTCTATATGCGTATGCACGTCAATAAAACCGGGACTGACTATTAAACCTGCCGCATCAATTGTTCGGGATGCAGCATAAGATTTCAGTTTTCCGATGGCAATGATTTTACCGTCTTTTACAGCAATATCTGCATATATCCAGCTATTGCCGGTACCATCCAGTACTTTACCATTTTTGATAATCAGGTCGGCCTGCTGTGCAAGCGCATATAAATAAAGGGATTGAATACAAAGGAATAATAAGATTTTTCTCATAGCTGTGGTGTAAAACATGAATATAAGCAAACTATTGTTTAACACATAGTCAAAACAGCAAATTCCAGCAAAATACAGTACAGCATTCAATTCTACAATATGATGGTTTGCATGTTTATTGGAAAAGAAGATTGCCTGCAGTAATTTTGTGTACACAAATTCCAAAAAAACGTGATTAAACAATGTGTGATCATCTTTGGCTGCCTGGCATTGGGAGAGCTGGTGGTGAAATTTACCGGCATCCCGCTACCTTCCAGTATTATTGGTATGTTACTGCTAACCCTTTTCCTTAAACTGGGATGGGTGAAACTGAAATCAGTAAAAGTAATGTCCGATTTTCTGGTAAGTAACCTGCCTTTATTTTTTGTCCCCCCGGGTGTAGCTATTATGTTGTACCTGGATATTATTAAAGCGGAATTCTGGCCTATTATCATTTCAGCAGCTGTAAGTACTATACTGGTACTGGCAGTAACTGGCTGGACGCACCAAATTATGAGGAAAAAATAATGCATAGTTTTTTTCAGACAGAAATATTTGCCTTGTCCTTTACCTTTCTGGTATTTTACCTGGCACAGCAACTTCAGTTAAAACTAAAACTGATTATACTGAATCCTATTCTCGTTTCCATTGTGGTAATCATAGCTTTTCTTACCATTTTTAAAATTGATTATAATGCTTATCATGAAGGGGCTAAACTGATCCAGTTCTTTTTAAAACCTGCCGTAGTAGCATTGGGTGTGCCTTTATATATGCAGCTGGAAAAAATAAAAAAGCAGGCTGTACAAATTATTTTATCTCAGCTGGCTGGTTGTATTGTTGGTATTGTTTCTGTAGTACTGGTAGCCAAATGGCTGGGGGCTTCCAAAGCGGTTATATTATCACTGGCTCCCAAATCTGTAACAACACCTATCGCCATTGAAGTATCCCATGTTATTGGAGGTATCCCACCGCTTACTGCGGCTGTGGTAATTGTAGTAGGTATTTTTGGGGCGATATTCGGTTATACTTTTATGAAATGGCTGCATATTAATAATCCCATAGCACAGGGCTTATCCATGGGTACAGCAGCACATGCAGTGGGTGCTTCCAAATCAATGGAAATCAGTCCAACTTATGGTGCCTATTCCAGCCTGGGTTTAATTGCCAATGGAATTTTTACTGCCATACTTACTCCGTATATTATCAGGATACTGAGTATCTGGATTAGTTTTTAGCTATCTGAAGCGTACCTATATCCAATTATTGTTACTGAATACAGGAAAAGAATGATCATTACGTTCTCAGGATATACAAAAAAACACCGGGGTAAAACCCGGTGTCCTGTAAACCTGTTAGTGTTAAATGAATTAGTTGTTTTTTGCAACTACGTTCGCAACTTCAACTGTTTTTACATTCAGGCTGAAGCTCTGAGTGTAAGCACCTTCAGTTGACTTGATAGAGAAGCTGATTTTGTTCAGATCCAGTGATTTAGGTAAAGCAAATGTTTTTTCGTAATTCTTTGCTTTTACTACTGTAGTGTAGATCACTTCATTGTTTTCATCGGTAACTTCAACAGTGAATGCATTTGCATTTACATTGTTATAGTTTACACGAAACAATAAATTTTCATCACTGCTTCCTACATACTTAACGGATGCTTTTTCAGCTAATCCTTTTTCAGTCTGAATCGTATGCTTAACCTCAGTATTCGCAAATACTTTGTTCTGAGCGGTTAAAAATAATACGGTTGCTAAAATACTACCTGCAAAAAACTTTCTTGCAATGTTGTTTAATCCTGTTTTTTTCATCTTTTCAATTTTAGTTTGATAATAAAATACACGTTTACCTGCTACTGTTTACAGTAGTCTTTTGAATAAAATTTTCTTTCTTTTTCTGGCTTTACAAACGTGAAGTTATTTTCATGCAGACAAGCGTGTCGTTGTAGGATATTAAATGAACAGTCTGCTTATTTACCAGTTAATACCCAAACAGAAGAAAAGTAACCCATCCTTAAAAAAAGTCTGGCTTTAGTAACATTATTTTAACAAACCAATCATGACCGTCTACCTGCATACTTTATTCCAGTACTTTTTCCATCTGCATACTGCGGGATCCTTTTATTAAAAAATAACTGTTTTCAAAATGCTGTTCTTTTAACCATACAGCAGCTTCTGCTGAGGTATTAAAATATAAATAATGATGAGGAATTTCTTTATAGTCACCACCAACTAATACAACTTTTGTCCACCTGTATTTATTAATAAGCTCAATAATCAAAGCATGTTCTTCCAGGCTTTCAGCTCCTAATTCCATCATCCCCCCCAGCATCAGTATTTTTTGTGTTGCCTGTAATTTTGCAAAGTTTTCAATAGCCAGTTTAGTACTGGAAGGATTGGCATTATAAGCATCCAGAATAAAATGATTAGTTCCCTTTACCATCATCTGTGAACGGCTGTTGGATGGTGCATAATTTTCCAGTGAAGCTTTTATTTTTGGTGCAGGCACAGCAAAATAAGTGCCCACTGCAGCAGCACAGAGAATATTGGGCAGATTATATTCTCCTACCAGTTGTGTTTGGACACTGGTTATTTCAATACCTTTTGTAAAAGCAACCTGGATAAAGGTATCATTATTCCATATTCTTCCGCATACAGAACCATTGTTGATTCCATACCAGTACACCTGACTGATTCCTTCCGTCATTTCATGTAAATAATCATATTCATCATACGCAAAAACAACACCATTTTTGGCCCTCAGAAAATCAAAGAGTTCTCCTTTACCTTTTCTAACCCCGGCTACTCCGCCAAAGCCTTCCAGGTGAGCTTTACCGCAATTGGTAATAATACCATGTGTAGGTAATGTATATGTACAATAGCCTTCAATTTCCTTCTGATGATTCGCTCCCATTTCAATGACTGCAAATGCAGCATCTTTTTTTACACTTAATATAGTGAGGGGTATGCCAATATGATTATTCAAATTTCCTTGTGTGGTATAGGTAGTATACTGGCTGGACAGTACTGTACTGACCAGTTCTTTGGTGGTGGTTTTACCATTACTGCCGGTAATGGCAATGAATGGAATCGTAAACTGGAGGCGGTGAAATTTGGCCAGTTCCTGCAGGGTTTGCAATACATCATCCACGAGTATCAACCGGTTAGGGTCACCTTCCTGCGGTTCATCAATAACTGCATAGGCTGCTCCTGCTTCAAGTGCTTTTACAGCAAACTGGTTTCCGTTGAAGCTCGGGCCTTTTAAAGCAAAGAAGATATCGCCTGCTTTTAGTTTTCTGGTGTCTGTCTGTATAGAGGGATATTGTTGAAAAATCCGGTATAATGCTTCTATAGTCACTGAATGAAATTTGATTTCAAATGTAAATCAAATCTGATCGCTGTAAAAGTTTAGCTAAGGATAATTGAACGTTTCAATTTCCAAAAAAACAATATGGGCCAGCTACTATACCATTAAAATGACAAAATATTATATTTTCAAGTTAATCTACAACTAAAAAAAATTACTTAAGAGAGTTATTTTTTTTAATCTTAAGTGTTTTTAATTTATTCAATATCAAACCAATACTATTTTCACTAAGCCTGAATTGAGCATTAATTTTTTTTAAGTACACATTTATTGCCCTTGGTGAAATTTTTAAAATTTCATAAATATGTTTGTAATCCTTATTAAAAGAGATCAGTTTCACAATTTCTGTTTCCCGGCTGGTTAGCTTATATTGTTCGTAAACAGATTGCTTTTCCTTTTGCCTTTCCTGCATCAGGTCTTCCCTTGAACCGATTTCGAATTTAATCCTGGAGTCAATATAGGGTTGCCCTTTTTCCAGATATTTTAATGCTTCAATTAAATAATGAGAATAATTTTCTTTCCAGATAAAAGCAAATGCGCCACTGGCAAACATATCGCTCACCACATTTCCCTGAATAAAAGCAGAAAATGCAATTACTTTAATTTCCGGAAAAAAATCATGCAGATAGTCCATGGCAGTCAATCCATCCATTTTCCACATTTGAATATCCAGAATTACAATATCTGGCAGAATTTTATTATTTCTGAAATACTGAATCATTTCCTCACCATCCATCAAAGATGCAATCACGTAATATTGCTCACTTTGATTAACAAAAGCGGTTATTTTTTTGAGTGTGGGAACATAATCATCAACAACCATTACTTTAATCATAATTCATAGGTTGGGTTTATCATAGCTAACTTGGAAAATTAAAATTACGAAATTCCCTTACATTAATATCAAACGTTTATTATTAAGAAATAGGACTGATTAATTAACTTGCACCCTATGAGTCAGCCAAATTATCTGTTTAGTACATTAACCAATAAATGCCCCAGATGCAGACAGGGTAACATATTTGAAACCAAAAACGCTTATAATCTTAAAAATAACATTAAAATGCCGGAAAATTGTCCGGTATGCGGCCAGCCTACTGAGTTAGAAGTAGGATTCTATTATGGAACAGGTTATGTGAGCTATGCATTATCCATTGCGTTTACAGTAGCTTATTTTATTGCCTGGAAAATATTAATCGGGATGACTTTTGACATTGAAGACAACCGTATTTTGTATTGGCTGGGTTCATATATTGTGGTTATTGTTTTATTTCAACCATTAATCATGCGTTTGTCCAGAAGTATCTGGCTAAGCTGGTTTGTAAAATACGATCCGGATTGGGTGAATCATCCCCTTAAAAAAGAAAACCAAAAGACTAAATAAGTATTTTAAATAAGATTTCCGGGTTTAAAATCCGGGTAATCTTAATTAAATTGATAAAAAACGTTTATTACTACCTTAAATTATTGTTTACCAATTAATTGAATCTGCAAACTTAACTGGTAACTTTCTGCCCCTTCATATCTCTTTCTTTTACCCTGTCTGCCTTTCTTACAAATTTTGTTTTAATTTTTACAGAAGCATCTCCACCTGATTTAATATGGTATTTCTGCCCTTCATAATCTATAACACCCTCGTTTCCATTGATCCAGTTAAATGCCAGGATTTTATAAGGGTCTGTATCTAAAGCATATTTTGTACGCCCGAAAGTTAGGAAACGGTTTTGCCCTTCTTCAAAAGATACCAGTACCTTATCATGCAGTGCGGTTTTGCAAACACCAGCAGTATTTTTAGATAAGTTAATGATATTCACCAACTTACCGTTCACTACGGTTACTTTACCTTTACTTAACTTTGCTTCTTCCTGCGTAACTTCTCTAACCAGTTTTACATCATGGTCAATATAAAACTGTAATTTTTCAACATTTACACCTGCATGCTCTATCCTTGCCCTTACAGCGGGTGTAAAATAAGTTTTTGAACTACTGCAGGAACTAACCAGTATGGCAACTAAACAAATACCTGTAAACGTGTATATCGATTTCATAGTAAGGGGTTTTTATACATACTGCAAACATTTTACCAAAAAACAATAATCTCCTTGGCTTTAGCAAAATATTAGTAAATGGTTCATTGCAAAAGAAAAGGAACCACTAAAAGTGATTCCTTCTTTATATTTCTCCCACTGAAATAATTACTTGTTTAGGAAACTGCTGTTATGCTTTTTTATGATGCTTTAAAACCTTAGCCTCCACATAAAAAATGATTTCTTCAGCTATATTGGTGGATTGGTCTCCCACTCTTTCCAATTTTCTAATAATAGATAAAACGACTAAAGCCTGCATAATATTATCCGGGTTACCTTTAATATATTCTGCCACAACATTATTGGCTTTCAGATTAATTTCATCCAGCATTTCATCTTTCTTAAAGATACTTCTAGCCAGGGTGGTATCTTCTGTTTCAAATGCAATTTTGGTTTCTGACAATACCGTCATCGCATCATCAAACATGCGTAATAATTGCGTTTGTTCCAGAATATCTTTATTAAAAGGCTCCGGTAATTCTATAATATAACGTGCAATACCATCAGCTATATCTCCAATCCTTTCCAGATTATTATTAATCTTCAGCACTGCCAGTAAAAAACGCAAATCCACAGCTACCGGCTGATAGAGGGCAAACATATTTTCACAATCCCTGTCAATCTTTAATTCATAGGCATTTACACGTTTTTTTTCTTTCAATACTACTTCCCGTGCCAGATCTTTATCAAAATCAATCATGGCCTGCCTGGCTTTCTCCATCTGAGATTCCACCAGAACCCACATATTAATCATCTCTTTCTTTAATTCTTCTATTTCAACCTCAAACTGTGTCATAATTATGTTTTTTTGAATTAACTGAATCTACCTGTAATATAATTCTGTGTTCTGGTGTCTTTAGGATTGGTAAACATGGTTTTAGTATCATCATATTCCACCAGTTCCCCCATATAAAAGAAGGCAGTTTTATCACTTACACGTGCAGCCTGCTGCATATTATGGGTTACCACAATGAGGGTATAGTTCTTCTTTAAGTCATGAAACAACTCCTCAATACTAGAAGTGGAAATAGGATCAAGTGCAGAAGTCGGCTCATCCAGTAATAATACTTCTGGTTCCATAGCAATGGCCCGGGCAATACAAAGCCTTTGCTGCTGGCCCCCGGAAAGAAAGGTCCCTTTCTTATGAATAGAATCTTTCACTTCATTCCATAATGCAGCTTTGGTTAAGGATTGTTCCACAATATTATCTTTTTCAGCCTTGGAAAGTTTCAATCCATTCAGCTTATAACCCGCAATAACATTGTCGTAAATACTTAAATTAGGAAAAGGGTTGGGCCGCTGAAATACCATCCCAATTTTAAGTCTGGCAAAAATAGGATGCATACCATAAACCTCTTCCCCGTTCAGCAGCATTTCTCCATTGGAAGTAGCACCGTCTGTTAATTCATGTAAACGGTTGATACAACGCAGATAAGTGGTTTTTCCACAACCTGAAGGGCCCATCACTGCTATTGCATTATGCTTGGGAATTTCTATGTTTACATTTTTCACCACATGATTCGTTCCGAAAAATGCATTAAAATTGACACTTTTTATAACTGGACGTTCCATCTTTTTGTTGTGAGCTTTGTAATAATATTTAATAATAATACCGTAGTCAATAATATCAGTGCCGCACCCCAGGCTAAATTATGCCAATCGTCATAGGGACTGGTTGCATAATTGAATATCAGCAAGGGTAAACTATGCATGGGTTTTAAAATATTATAGCTAAGGTAAGGGTTTCCAAAGGCGGTGAATAATAAAGGAGCAGTTTCTCCAGCAATTCTGGCAATTGATAAAATAACACCTGATAATATCCCGCTTACTCCGCAAGGGACAATTACCTTCAAAATTACTTTATGATAAGGTAAACCGAGGGCCAATCCAGCTTCCTTCAAAGAAAAAGGAATCATTTTCAATGTTTCTTCTGTTGACCGGATTAATATCGGCAGCATCATTATAGCCAATGCAGCACTTCCGGAAAGGGAGGAAAAGGTACCAAATGGCTTTACCAGCCAGAAATACACTACAATACCAATCACAATAGATGGTACGCCCTGTAATATATCTACAGATAACCTGCTCCAATAGGCCAGTTTACTGGTTTTATTTTCACTCAGGTAAATACCGGTAAATATTCCAATTGGTATAGCAATTATAGAAGCTACAAAAACTATAATAGCACTACCCAGTAATGCATTTACAATTCCACCTCCTGCTTCACCAACAGGCTTTGGTATTTTGGTCAGAAAGGTCCAGTTAATTTTCGTTGCACCTTCTTTAAAAATATACAGGATAATTGCCAGCAAGGGTAATATCACAATAAAAGCAAGCAAAACAATAATGATTTGTATACTTTTACTTTTTGCCACCCGGTATTTAATATTTACATTCCTCATATATTATTCATTCGTAAATTTCTTAATAATTCTTTTTCCAACCATATTGATGACTACTGTAACCAGGAAGAGGAATAATCCCAATTCAATCAATGCCGAAAGGTATAAAGTATGGTCAGCTTCCGTAAATTCATTGGCTATTACACTGGCCATGGTATTACCGGGGCCAAAAATACTGGTGGGCATCAAATTGGCATTACCTATAACCATAGTAACTGCCATCGTTTCTCCCAATGCTCTACCCAATGATAATAACACTCCCGCAAATAAACCAGATTTTGTATAAGGAATCACCACATTTTTAATTACTTCAAAACGGGTGGCTCCTAATGAATAAGCAGCCTCTTTTAAATGTGCTGGAACCATACGCATCATTTCCCTGCCAAGTGAAGCTCCATAAGGAATAATCATCAAAGCCAGTATCAGTGATGCTGTAAAAATACCAATGCCGTAAGGCAATACACCGAATTTAATTTCCAATGCCTGTACCAAGGGCACCAGTACAATCAATCCCCAAAATCCATAAATAACAGAGGGTACTGCCGCAATTATCTCTACAATATTTTTCAATAAATTGGATAACCATCCTGTAGGCTGGTATTCTCCCAGATAGACAGCAATTGAAAAAGAAAACGGCACTGAAATAATCAATGCTAAAAAAGAAGTCAGCAAAGTGCCAATTAAAAAAGGAAATCCTCCATATACATTGGTAATCGGATCCCAGGTTTTACCCCAGAAAAAACTAATACCGAGCGATCTTATAGAAGGCATTGAATGAATGACTAATGTAAGAAACATACATGCCATCAAAACCACCATTAATAATGCAATGGTTACCAAAGACCTTTTAAAAAAACGCTCCATCCGGATTTGTCCGAATAATCTCCTGGGTTTCGCCGGTTTTGTCAATTCCATAGATACATTTTAAGCGATTACCCGCGAAGCAAATAGTTCCTCCGCGGGTAATAAAATTATTTGAAAAGCACTTGTAAGTATACAAAGTGCTGATCCATGTTATTTTAAAATTGCTTTGCCATTATAAGTAGCTGACTTTAATATTTTTTCAGCAACTTTTAAAGCTTCTTTAGATAATGGAGCATAGTTTAAAGGAGCTGCAAATGTCTGCCCTTCGTGTAAATTCCACCATAATAAATCAACCAGTTTCTTAGCCCTGTCTGCTGAACGGTTATTATAGTTTTGTTCTTTATAGATTAAAATCCAGGTAAGTCCTGCAATAGGATAACCATCTTTTGCCTCTGTATCTGTTAAGAATATTTTAGAATCTTCAGGTAATTTAATATTACTGGCAGCAGTAACAGAAGCTAAGGAAGGAACAATTACATTACCTTTTTTGTTCTTTACTTTAGCGTAATCCATTTTATTCTGTAAAGCATAAATCAGTTCAACATAACCAATTGCACCCGGAGTTTGTTTTACCACACCAGCCACACCTTCATTGCCCTTACCACCTAACCCTACAGGCCAGTTTACTGCATTACCTGCACCTACTTTAGAAAGCCATTCAGGGCTTACTTTACCCAAATAATTGGTAAAAATACCTGTGGTACCACTACCATCTGCTCTGTGGGCAACCAGGATTGGTAAAGCTGGAATATTAACTCCTTTATTCAATGAAATAATTCTGGGATCACTCCATTTGGTAATTTTTCCTAAGAAAATATCAGCAATAACATCCGGAGTTAAAGTAATCAGGTTATTATCACCAGGTAAATTATAAGTAATTACTACAGCACCGGAAACCATCGGAACATGTAATACCGGAGCGCCTATTTTTGCAGTCTGATCTGCATTTAACGGACCATCAGAAGCACCGAAATCAACAGTTTTATTAGTCAGCTGTAAAATACCACCACCTGAACCGATAGATTGGTAATTTACCTGAATACCAGTTTTTTTATTGTATTCAGAAAACTGTTTGGAATACAAAGGATAAGGGAAAGTAGCACCGGCACCTAATAAGGTTTTGTCGTCCTGTGCTTTAATTGCTGAAGCAATACCAAACATTGCAAATACAGCAAGGGCAGCTTTCGTTTTAAATGACTGAAACATTTTTTTTTATTTATTTAGTTTAAAAAATCAACATTATTTACCAAACACATAATAGAAAGTAAGTCTGTATACGGTATCATTATCACCAGCAGTTGTACCAGTTACACCTGGCATCTGAGATGCATAATGGTTATACCATAAATTCGGCATTAAATGCACATTTTTTGCAGGCATGTAATCCAGACCAACTGTAATAAATTGTTGTTTGTAAGTCATATCACCAGTTGCTGTAGCTGCTGTAGGTGTGCCATTAGAGTTATACGTCATGGTATATGAATTATCATTATAGTTACCGGTATTAGCAACATACTTATTGTAGATACCATTGTTAATTTTCTTCATTGGGTTATAAGCATCATAACGGGCAAAGAATCTCAATTTAGATTTAATGATATCACCATGAACATATAGAGATATACCATTTGCAGCATTATTGATGGTATCTACACCACCAGCAATTTTAGTAGCAAACAGGTCATTTTTCAGGTTATTTACAAAAAATTCAGCACCTACAGTAAATCCTGTACCAGGATCCATTCCTTTTTTGGCAGTGGCAGCACTGTTATAAGCAATATAACCTTTTAACATCTGGCGTGAACGGTGTAACATTGGATTCGGAGACCAGTTTGTCCTTTCATAATCAGCATACAAATCCAACACTACTTTCTTTTCAAATAAATATGCATATACATCACCATAAAACCATTTGTAACTGGTACTGGCAGGTTTAGCACTTGTTCCGTTAGCAACCATCAGATCATAACCAAAATTTTTGGTAGCCGGATCAAATGTTCCCTGTAACGCACCACCGAAATCATAAGATGGAGTTCTTCTGATATCTGTAATTGTTCTTTCAATGGAACGGTAATTCCAAACTTTTTCAGATAATAAAGCGAAAGTTGGAGTTGAAACCTGTCCAAATACAAAATCAGTTCCTTTCCAAATACCTTTCCATCTTATATTAGCTAATTTGATGTAGAAAGACAATTTATTGTTTAACAATTCATCTCCGCTTGCAGCAGCAGAAGAAGGAGGGTTAAAAGCAGCAAAATTGTCTTCTGCAGCTAATAACAATTCCGCAGAGAATTTTTTACTGATATTATAGTCGTACCCTAAATAAATACGACGAAACTGGAAAGCATTTCTTCCCTGAGGAATACCAGAATATTGGTTACCATTACCACGGCTTAATGCATCAGCATGGCTTTTATAGTAATAATCACCAAATGCATAACCCCAAACCCTGCCTGAATTAGGTGCACCTGCTTTAAAAGCAGAATCAGAGTTTAATAAGTATTGTGCTTTTAATGTGCCGCTGAATATAGTTTGTAAAATAACCAGGGCGACTGAAACTAATAGTAATCGAAAAACAGAAGGATTAGTTCTCATGATAGTTTTAAATTTTTGATGATGCAAAGGTTCAATCGTAATGTTACCGAATTGTTAACGCAATGTTACGTGCATGTTATCAATGGGATTGTTTATCTTAAAATATTTGAACATGTGAACTTAAAAATCGTTAAGAAGGATTCAACATTTATGCTCTTAATAAATTATATTTCAATTATTTACAAAATATATATAATTAAATATTTTCCATTATCTATTTGATAAAACTGTAAAAAACTATATTTTTCCATTACTGATTATGTCATTTATTTTTTTCAAAAAATCACTTCTTTTCAAATTTGGTTACATAATATTTACAAAAAAATAATATTGCCTTAAGATTAAATTTTTCATTCTTATTGCTTACATCTCAGCCCTCTTTTGCTAAGAAAAAGGGCTGACCAAAAAGGTCAGCCTTTCTTCCGCTTCCTTTTACCCAACTCAACAATCCATTACTATAAACGCAATACCAAAAAACTCACCATTGCTCCAATCATGGTTAAAATGGTTGTTTTCAGGATATCGTCTACATGAAAATAGCTTATGAATGCCAGCAGGGCACCTCCAACAGTGCCTGCTTTGATTCCATGTTCCATGTTATCTCCATTTTACATTTTTACGTTTGTTAACTTGGATGGGAAAGGACTATTACTTATCCTTCAAAGTCAACGATGTCAAATAACTGCCTGTTCTCACTATTTCAATAGTCCACTAATTTTAAAAACATAATCTACCTTCCTTTTCCTTTTCAGAAGTATCTTTACCAGTCGCCAATCGGATTACCGCTCCCTTCTTCCCTTCCTGCTACTACAGCAAGTATCATACATGCCAATTTTCGTAATGATAACTAGTTCCCTGGCATGTTCTTCCAGGCTTCTCACTGCCCTTTTGCCATAATAAGTTTCCGCTTGTGCACCACTTTCCACCCATGTTTTTGATGCTGGCTGCAGCTATTTTTGATCAGTTGCCTGCCATTGTATCATGACACAAAACAAGAAAAAAGTATTGAAAGCATTTCCCAAGGTCTTCCCAAGTTGGGAAAAATAAATTTGAAACCCTTACTGGATAAGGATTTCAGGAATTACTAAAATTATTAGGCAAAAAAAGCCCTCAAAAAGTGGCTTTTTTGGGGGTGTAAAAATAAATTGAAAGTAATCTATTATATCATATGACAGCAATGGCAAGGCTTTTCGCAAAATTGATTTCCCAAGGTCTTCCCAAGTTGGGAAATGCCCTTTTTAGTCTTTTTTGTCAATTTTTTTAGCAAAAACTACCTATAATTGGTCCAAAAATTTCATTTTCACCATTTCCCATTTTAATATCCTTATAAATCCGGTTAAACTCATCCAGACTAATATATTTTCTGTAAAGTAAATTGAATATCGTAATATTGCGATCACAAAAACATATGGGCCTAACTAAATCAGAAATATTTACCGAAAAGCAAAATAGCTTAGCAACTAAATTAAAAGCATTGGCGCATCCTGCCAGGATAGCAATCATTCAGCATTTAATTAAAGCTGAAGCATGTATATGTGGAGATCTGGTTGAGGAATTGGGATTAGCACAGGCGACCATTTCTCAACATTTAAAAGAGTTAAAATCAATAGGGATTATCAAAGGGTCGATAGAAGGTGCAAGCGTTTGCTATTGTATTGATGAAAAGGTATGGAATCAACTAAAAAAGGAATTTGAAGCTTTTTTTATTGCTTATGATAATAAGACAAAATATTGCTGATTTTTTTTGAATATATCTATCGCAATATTGCAATGTACCAATAGATTATTTTAAACATTAAATAGTTCTTTTATGAAACACAATGTATTGTTTGTTTGCATTCACAACTCTGCAAGAAGTCAAATGGCTGAAGCTTTTTTGAAAGAATTTGGTAATGAATATTTTGAAGCTGAAAGTGCCGGGTTAGAACCTGGAACATTAAATCCAAATGTAGTAACTGTAATGAAAGAAGAAGGCATTGATATTAGCAAAAAGCAAACTCAAAGTGTATTTGACCTTATTAAAAAAGGTAAATTTTACAACGCTGTAATTACTGTTTGTGATGGTGCCAGTGCTGAAAGATGCCCTATTTTCCCTGGAATGAGTAAAAAGTTGGCTTGGTCATTTACTGATCCATCCTCATTCAGTGGAACTACAGAAGAAATCTTAGAAGGAACCAGAATAGTTCGTGATGAAATTAAAGCAAAAACCCTTGAATTCATTGAGGAAGCTAAGGAATTACCTTATTGGGTTAGTTAAATGAACCTTTTTCTTTTCAAAAACATATTAAATTTATCACTATGAGTACCGATGAACAATTAAAAGAAATAGTAAGAAAAAAATATAGTGAAATTGCTTTGCAGGATAAAGAAACAAACATGTCTTCCTGCTGTGGCGCAGGCGGATGCAGTTCAGAAGTTTATAACATTATGTCTGAAGATTATAGCACATTGAAAGGCTATAATACCGACGCAGATTTAGGTTTAGGTTGTGGGTTACCCACTCAGTTTGCAAAAATTAAAAAAGGTGATGTGGTAATTGATTTGGGAAGTGGTGCAGGAAATGATTGTTTTATTGCCAGAGCCGAAACTGGTGAAACTGGAAAAGTAATAGGAATTGACTTTACACCGGCAATGATTACAAAAGCAAGAGTAAATGCTGAAAAATTGGGATTTCATAACGTTGAGTTCAGACAAGGTGATATTGAAAACATGCCGGTTACTTCAAACATTGCCGATGTTGTGGTAAGTAATTGTGTATTAAATCTTGTTCCCAACAAATACAATGTTATGAAAGAAATATACCGGGTGCTGAAAACTGGTGGTCATTTTAGTATTTCTGATATTGTTTTGGAAGGAGAATTGCCAACAGCATTAAAACAAGCTGCAGAAATGTATGCCGGTTGTGTTTCCGGTGCTGTTCAGAAAAATGTATACCTGGAACTGATAGAAGCCACTGGTTTTAAAAATATTACTATTCAAAAGGAAAAAAGTATCATAGTGCCCGATGATATTTTAATTAATTATATCAATCAGGAAGAACTTAATACATTCCGGAACAGCAATATGGGAATTTATAGTATTACAGTTTATGCTGAAAAAGAAGCATGCTGTGCTCCAGGATGTTGTAACTAAAAATATTAATAATACTGTATGAGTGCAAACAATTGTGCCCCCACGCATGAAAGAAAGAAATTGAGCTTTTTAGACAGGTTTTTAACCCTATGGATTTTTTTAGCTATGATAATTGGTGTTGGAATAGGTTATTTTATTCCTTCCTCATCAACTTTTATTAATTCTTTTTCCAGTGGTACAACTAATCTCCCCTTGGCTATTGGTTTAATAATGATGATGTACCCTCCCTTAGCCAAAGTGAGATATGAAAAAATGAATGAGCTATTCAAAAATACCAAAGTATTGAGTGCTTCTTTATTTCTTAACTGGATTGTTGGGCCCATTCTTATGTTTTTTCTGGCTATTACTTTCCTGAAAGATTACCCGGAATATATGATTGGTTTGATACTTATTGGTCTTGCCAGATGTATAGCCATGGTAATTGTATGGAATGAACTGGCTGAAGGTAATAGAGAATATGCAGCCGGGTTAGTGGCATTAAACAGTATATTTCAGATCTTGTTTTTTAGTGTTTATGCCTATGTTTTCATTACAGTATTACTTCCCTTATTTGGTTTAAAGGGTTCGGTAGTAAATATAACAATTGGTCAGATTGCTAAAAGTGTTGCCATATATTTAGGAATTCCTTTTGCTGCAGGTGTTATCAGCAGGTACACTTTAATAAAGATTAAAAGCGAAGAATGGTTTCAAAAAAAATATGTACCCTTTATCTCTCCTATAACGCTCCTTGCATTATTATTTACAATAATTGTGATGTTCAGCTTAAAAGGCCAGCTTATTGTTAAAATTCCATTCGATGTCATCAGAATTGCCATACCCTTAGTCATTTATTTTCTGTTCATGTTCCTGGTTAGTTTCTTTATCGGGAAAAAATTAGGTGCAGACTATTCCCGTAATGCTTCTATTGCATTTACTGCTACAGGAAATAATTTCGAATTAGCTATTGCAGTTGCTATTGGTGTATTTGGTATTAATAGTGGTGAAGCTTTTGCAGGTGTAATTGGTCCATTAGTAGAAGTTCCTGCATTAATCGCACTGGTTAATGTGGCTTTCTGGGTTAGAAAGAAATATTATTTAAAGTAGTTTATCTATATCAATTAATTATTTCAATAAGTAAACTCAATCTTTTATTAGTTCATGGAAGCCCCAGGAAGATCAATGAATATCTTTTTTGAAGACCGTGAAGAAAAAAGGATTTTTTAAAGATTCTGTTTAGCATCAATACATTTGACAAACTTTAACAGGCTGCCTTAATATCGGGCAGCCTGTTTTTTTAATTTATTTCAATTACAATTATTTAATCTCATCCGATGCATTGGCTATTACTTTTTCACCCGCAGTAATATTGCCAAAAATCTCAATCCTGTCCTGATTCTCATTACCTGTACTTACATTTTCCTGCACATTTTTACCATTCCGGATTACCCATACATATTTTTTTTCTGTAGAATTAACTACAGCAGATCTGGGGACACTTAATGCATTCAGGTTGCCCTTAAGGTGTAATATCATTTCAGCATACATACCAGGGCTCAGTTTGTTATCCCTATTATCTATATCCAGCTCTATTCTTTCTGCCTGGAACTGCGCCTCTATATTGTCTGATTTCCGACTGATGATACCCTTAAAAACCTGTCCGGGATACGCTTTGAAAATAAAGGTAACAGTATCCTTTACTTTTAATTGAACGGCAACATTTTCTGCAATATCTGCCTGAAGCCTCAGATGATTTACCTGCTTCAGTTCCAGCATCGGTCTTGTTTTATCTGCTGAAGTAATTAAAGCTCCCGGGTGCACAATCCTTTCTGTAATCACCCCGTCAAATGGTGCTGTTACTTTTAAATAGTCCAGCATGGTCTCCTGTAATTTCCAGTTGGCTTTCTCTGCATTGGCAATGGCACTGTCCGCTTCCATATTGGAGGCCGCCAGCTTAATATCTAAGGGTGAAACTGCTCCCGAAGTCTGGGCAGCTTCATTTAAACGCATATAACGGTCCTTCTTTGCAAAGAAATCGGCCCTTGCTTTTGTATATTTTTCCCTTGCCTGCAAAACAGCCTGAATCAGCTCCGGGGCTTCAATTTCCAGTAACAGGTCTCCTTTTTTTACTGTAGAACCTATATCAATATAAACTTTTTTTACAAATCCATTTACTTTAGGAAATATACTTACTTCCTGAAAAGCTGCCAGTTGTGCAGGTATTTTAAGGATGGATTCAACGCCTTTCATTTCAGCCACAGCAGTATCGTAATGAACCGTTGAAACAGTAGCTTTTTTATTTTGATTATTTTCCTGTTTATCGGTATTGCAGGAAAACAGAATCAGTATTATAAAACAGGTTAATAAATATTTCATATTGTTATTTTAATCTTTGTTTAATGTGGTTGCTGGTAACAGAGACGGATTTTTAAAGGATGCATGTTGTTGTATCCAGGCATATACCAGGGGTACTATAAAGAGTGCCGCTAAGGTAGAAGCAATTAATCCTCCTATAACAGCTCTGCCCAAAGGGGCAGACTGGTCTCCTGCTTCACCCATTCCACTTGCCATTGGTATCATACCTGCTATCATGGCTAGGCTGGTCATTAAAATTGGCCTTAAACGTACTCCCGCAGCTACAACTGCTGCTTTTAGGGGATCTTTATATTCCAGTCTTAATGTTTCAGCGTTGGTAACAATTAATATGGCATTGGCTACGGAAACACCTACGGACATAATAATTCCCATATATGACTGTAAATTAAGTGTTGCTCCTGATAGTAAGAGAAATACCATAGCTCCTAATAATACGGCTGGTACAGTTGATAATACTGAAACAGACAACCCGAATGATTGATAATTTGCAGCCAGTAATAGTAAGATAACAATAATGGCTGCTATTAAGCCGGTTTGCAGAGAACCCAGTGTTTCTGTTAACAAAGAGGACATCCCTTTTACTTCAGCAATTAATCCGGGTGGGGGTGTACCCATCTCCGTAATAGTTTTGCTTACTGCTGCAGTTGCATAACCAAGATCTTTCTTATGAATGTTAGCACTAATAGTAATAAACCTCCTTGGCCCGGAACGATCGTATTCTCCAGGTACTGTATCCATCGTTATTGCTGCTATATCAGATAAAATTGGCCTTTTTTGGCCTTTTACCAACGGAATTGCATTTAATTCTTCCAGAGAATTCATCATGTATTCCGGTACCTGTAACTGTGTTTGATACGTATAAGAAGTTTTACTATCCAGCCATAGGTTTTTATTGGTAAACCGGCTTGAGGATGTAGCATCTGTAATACTTTTAGAAACATTGTCGATGGTTAAACCCATCTGTGCCAGCTTTGCCCGGTCAGCATTAATAAGTAAAATAGGCATTTTTAATGGTTGGGAAATCTGTACATCCCGCAGGCAGTTAATTTTTGTAAGCCTTTGTAATAGATTGGCAGCATACTTTTCAATATCCCCCATATTCTTTCCGGCAATACGTATTTCAATAGGAGTGCTGGCACCTTGCGCCATAAGTTTTTCCGTTAATTCAATGGGTTCAAAGGATAACTTCAACTCCGGAAATTCAGCATGTATCCTTGTACGTATTTTTTCTTTCAGTTCATCTGTCTTTACTTTATACTTTTCTGAAAGATTTATCTGAATTAATGCCTCATGTGTTCCGCTGGAAAAAATATAGAGGTTACTCGTCCCAAAATTACTGGGTATTACCCCAACATGTGCAGAAGAAATAGCTACATTCCCATCCACTACTGAATCAATCAGGTTCAATATTTTTTTAGTGGCTCTTTCGGTCACTTCTAACCGGGTGCCATCAGGTTCTTTTAGTCTAAGTTGCAACTGACCACTGTTACTCCTGGGCAGCAGATCCTTTCCAATAAATATAAAACAGAAACCTGCAGCGGATACTGTGAATAGTAGATAGGTCAATACCAGAATTTTTCTATGAAGCATCCATTTCTCCAATACAGATATAAACCAAACTTTTAATGTTGTAAAAAAGTCGTTATCCTGTTTATGGGATGCATCTTCCTTACTATGTTGTTCAATTTCAATCACTTCTTTTTTATCAAGTGCCAGGCCTGCATGTGCATGAAATTTTTCATGTTTATATTGAAACATTTCTGCTTTCAGTAACCAGTTAGAAATAATGGGTACAATTGTTTGCGCAGCGATGTAGGAAATAATCATTGCAAAACCAATAGAAAGTGAAATAGGCATAAACATCGCTTTCGGAACTCCGGTCATGATAATGGAGGGGGCAAAAACAGCCAGTATACATAAAAGAATAAGCAATAAAGGAAATGAAATTTCAGAACAGGCATCCAGTATGGCCTGATTCTTTGGTTTACCCATTTCCAGGTGCTGGTGTATATTTTCAATGGTTACCGTTGCCTGGTCTACCAGAATACCAATTGCCAGTGCAAGGCCGCTCAGCGTCATTATATTAATGGTTTGCCCTGCCAGTTTTAAAAAGAAAATAGCTCCCAGAATGGACAATGGTATGGTAATTACCACCACCAGACTGCTCCTCCAGTCCTTTAAAAAGAGTAACACCATTAAGCCTGTTAGTATAGCACCCAGTATCCCTTCAGTCATTAAGCTTTTGGCTGCATTGATTACAAAAACAGATTGGTCAAATTCATAACTCAATGTCACATCATCAGGCAACAAAGCTTGCATCTCCGGTATTTTCTTACGTAAGGATTGTACAACATCCCAGGTAGATGCATCAGCTGTTTTAACCACTGGTATATATACTGAACGTTTACCATTTACAAGGGCATAATCAACTGTTATATCTGCCGCATCTTCCACACGTGCAATATCTTTTACATAAATATTGGATACCCCATTGCTTTTAATGGGTATATTTTCAAACTCCTGTACTTTATCTTCCAGTGAATTTACAGAAGTAATGAACATGTTATTACCAACTCTCAGGTTACCTGATGGTGTAATAGCATTGTTTTTTGCTATAGCTTCCACCACTTCATCAGGCGACAGATTATAACTGCTTAATTTTTTAAGGTCAGTATTAATTACAACTGTTCTTGCATTGGAGCCAAATGGAGGAGCTGAACTCATTCCGGGTACTGTTGCAAATAATGGTCTTATTCTGGTTAATGCCAGATCGAAAATATCTTTTAGTGGCTTTGTTTTACTACTAAAAACCAATTCCCCTACAGGTAAGGAAGAAGCATCAAAACGGATTACCTGCGGAGGCAGGGCACCGGGCGGAAAGAAGGCCATTGTTCTGTTAACCTGCAAAGCTACCTGGGCTGATGCTTCCGCCATATTAGTGGTTTCATAAAAGGTTAGTTTTATTAAGGATAGCCCCTGGATATTTCTGCTTTCTATATTTTTAATACCGTTAATATATAAAAACTGGTCCTGCATTCTGGTAGCAAAAAATCCTTCCATTTGTTTGGCACTCATCCCACCATACTGTTCAATAACATAAATGGTAGGCAGGTTTAACTGAGGAAAAATATCAATAGGTATATTTTTCATGGCAACTCCTGAAAACAAAACCAGCCCTATAAACAAAACAACGATGGTGATGGGCATTCTTAAAGCGAATTTTACCATTCTATTTATTTTAAATTGTTAATGAATTCGTCCAGTTTACCCATTGCTGCTGCCTGGTCTAACCGGGCTTTAAACCAGTTACTCTGTGTTTCTATATAGTCTATCTTAGAACGGTACAATACAAAAGCAGCATTGGTCAGGTCAATTAAATTAATCAGCCCTGCTTTGTATTGAGCCAATTTCTGATTCAGTACATCAGTAGCTGCATTTACCTGGTTGGGTAATTCTAACAAATTATTTTCTGAAGTCCTGATATCATTGGCAGCCTGCAGGGATGCATTTTCCAGGTATAATTTCTCCTGGTCCAGCAACCGGTCCATAGCCTGTAACTGAAAATGATTAATTTTCAGTTTGTCTTTCTGGCGGATACCATTAAATAAATCATAGGAAATGGAAATCCCGACCATATAATTGAATCGCTGATAAGCCAATCCCTCACCAAGCGATTGATAATTATCATTATACTGAATACTGGATCCTCTGGCCCAGGTACTACCCGCCACATACAGTTTAGGGAGGTAATTCTTTTTGATTACCGCATCATTACTGGAAATATACAGTTGCTGTTGATGGATATAATCAATAAAGGGATGATTCAGGCTGTCCTTATATAACACAGCAGATGTAGCAATCATAGGATTATTGCGGACAAGTTCTGTATCCAGGGCTACCATTTTTAATTGTGCTGTATCCAGCCCGGTTAAATAGGAAAGTTGCTGCCTAAGGTTAACAACTGTACCAATAGTATTGATATAGGTTGTTTTAGCCTGG
>Ga0208872_1000537_pt1 | contig 27096 bp, 22 predicted proteins | sample CryBogCBH12Aug08_FD_185508 | JGI IMG/M metagenome (GOLD analysis project Ga0208872, IMG submission 185508) | Freshwater microbial communities from Crystal Bog, Wisconsin, USA - CBH12Aug08 (SPAdes) | ecosystem: Environmental > Aquatic > Freshwater > Lake | place: Crystal Bog, Wisconsin, USA...
AGCAGTAGAATATCAATCGCCATATTGCTGTTTCATCCAGTCGCGGTAGGAGCCGGTAGTAACGTGCTCGACCCATTCTTTGTTATCAAGATACCAGCGCACAGTCTTGCGGATGCCTGTTTCAAAGGTTTCTTTTGGTTTCCAACCGAGTTCCCGTTCAATTTTGCCGGCATCAATAGCATAACGGCGGTCATGGCCAGGACGATCTTTTACATGGGTGATCTGTTCTCGATAGGAAAGTCCGTCGGCCCGGGGCGTTTCCTGATCAAGAATTTCGATCAGGGTGTTGACCACTTCAAGATTGGATTTCTCATTCCAGCCGCCAATGTTATACGTTTCGGCGACACGTCCTGCTTCTAGTACGCGACGGATGGCCGTGCAGTGGTCGGAAACATACAGCCAGTCGCGCACATTCTTTCCGTCACCATAAATCGGCAGGGGTTTGCCGGTGACAGCATGGTGGATCATCAGCGGGATGAGTTTTTCGGGAAACTGGTATGGGCCGTAATTGTTGGAACAATTGGTAGTCAGCACCGGCAAGCCGTAAGTGTGATGCCACGCCCGTACCAGATGGTCGGAGGCGGCTTTGGATGCTGAATAGGGACTGTTGGGCTCAAAGCCGCGCGTCTCGGCAAATTGCGGTTCGTCAAAGTCCAGCGAACCGTAAACTTCATCGGTGGAAACATGCAGGAAACGGAAATTGTTGCGTTCAGTTTCAGCAAGTTCAGACCAGTAACCCCGCACCGACTCAAGCAGGCGATAGGTTCCCACAATATTGGTTTCGATAAATTCACCGGGGCCGTTGATCGAGCGGTCAACATGGCTTTCTGCGGCAAAGTTGATTACAGCGCGAGGACGATATTGGGCAAGTAATCCTCTGACAAGATTGCTGTCGCCGATGTCGCCCTGTACGAAAATGTGTCGCGGATCATTTTGTAGCGAGGCGAGATTCTCAAGATTGCCCGCGTAAGTGAGTTTGTCCAGCGTGAGAGCCGTTTCATCGGATTGAGCCAGCCAGTCAAGAATAAAATTTGCACCGATAAATCCGGCAGAGCCAGTAACAAGAATCATTTAACACCTGTAGGAGTGATTTTGAATGGGGAGTTATTCTAACGGATTATCGGCTTAGTTTACCGAACGCAATCTACATAATAAACGCGTTTGCCGTCTTCTTCGCCTGATACCAGTCCATGAATGTCCGTTTCGAAGCCCGGGAACTGCTTGTTAAAGTCACGGGCAAATCTAAGGTAGTCAACGATGGTTTTATTAAAGACCTCACCTGGGATAAGTAGAGGAATGCCAGGAGGATAAGGAGTGAGCAGCACCGCAGTTGCACGTCCTTCCAATTCGTCAATGCGCAGACGGTCGATTTCACCGTGTGCCATTTTGGCGAAGGCGTCGGACGGTTTCATTGCAGGAACCATGTCGGACAAATACATTTCTGTAGTCAGGCGTGCCACATCGTTGGCTTTGTAGATGCCGTGTATCTGGTCGCACAAATCGCGCAGTCCGATTTTTTCGTAGCGTGGATTTTTGGCAATGAATTCAGGCAGAATGCGCCACAACGGGTGGTTCCTGTCATAGTCGTCCTTGAACTGCTGTAATTCCGTCACCATGGTGTTCCAGCGTCCTTTGGTGATGCCGATGGTGAACATGATAAAGAAGGAGTACAGGCCGGTTTTTTCCACAACAACGCCATGCTCTGAGAGATACTTGGTCACAATAGCAGCGGGAATACCGGCGTCGGCGAAGTCACCATCTACATCCAGCCCCGGAGTGATAATAGTCGCCTTAATCGGGTCGAGCATATTGAAATTTGGAGCCAGTTTGCCAAAGCCGTGCCAACGGTCATCGGCATTGAGCATCCAGTCTTCGCGGGACGCCATCCCTTCTTCCACCAGATAATCTGGTCCCCATACCTTGAACCACCAATCTGCACCGAACTCGGCATCCACTTTACGCATGGCGCGGCGGAAATCGAGCGCTTCTGCAATGGACTCTTCTACCAGTGCGGTTCCGCCCGGTGGTTCCATCATGGCCGCAGCCACGTCGCACGAGGCGATGATGGCATATTGGGGGCTGGTGGAAGTATGCATCAGATAGGCTTCGTTGAAGCAGTGGCGATCCAGTTTGTGCTGGTCACTATCCTGTACCAGGATTTGCGAAGCCTGGCTTAATCCGGCCAGTAGTTTGTGCGTCGACTGGGTAGAAAAAATCATGGATTTCTTTGCACGCGGACGGTCACGCCCTATGGCGTGCATGTCTTTGTAGAAATCATGGAAAGTTGCATGAGGCAACCAGGCCTCATCAAAATGCAGCGTATCGATTTTTCCATCTAGCATGTGCTTCAGAGTTTCCACGTTGTATAACACGCCGTCATAAGTGCTTTGGGTGATGGTCAAAACACGGGGTTTGCGCGTTTTATCCTTGATGAACGGATTAGCATCAATTTTGCGCTGAATCGTTTCCGGTTCGAATTCACTCAGCGGAATCGGTCCGATGATGCCGAAATTATTACGCGTGGGAGTGAGAAAGACCGGCACGGCACCGGTCATCATAATGGCGTGCAAAATCGATTTGTGGCAATTACGATCCACCACCACAATGTCATCCGGAGCCACCGTGGAATGCCAGACAATTTTGTTCGAAGTGGAGGTGCCATTGGTGACGAAGAACAAATGGTCAGCATTGAAAATACGTGCCGCATTGCGTTCGGATGCGGCCACCGGTCCGGTATGGTCGAGCAGTTGTCCCAATTCGTCCACCGCGTTACATACATCGGCACGCAGCATGTTTTCACCGAAGAACTGGTGGAACATGCGCCCTACCGGTGATTTCAGGAATGCCACCCCACCGGAATGTCCGGGGCAGTGCCAGGAATAAGAGCCGTCCTGCGCATATCCCACCAGTGCACGGAAAAACGGGGGAGCCAGAGAGTCGAGATAGGATTTGGCCTCACGGATGATGTGGCGGGCTACAAATTCAGGGGTGTCCTCGTGCATATGAATGAAGCCATGCAATTCACGCAAAACATCGTTTGGAATATGACGGGAGGTACGGGTTTCTCCATAAAGGTAGATCGGAATATCGGAATTTTTAAAACGAATTTCTTCAACGAAAGCGCGTAGCGTTCGGAGGGCGACTTCAGTTTCCTCCTCACTACCCGCACCGAATTCTTCGTCATCGATGGAAAGTACGAAAGCTGAAGCACGACTTTGTTGTTGTGCAAATGAAGTCAGGTCTCCATAGCTGGTCATTCCGACGACTTCGATTCCTTCCTTCTGGATTGCATGGGCAAGATCACGAATGCCGTGACCGCTGGCATTCTCGGAACGAAAATCTTCGTCAATAATGATGATCGGGAAATTAAATTTCATTCAATACTCCTCGGTGGAGAAACGCAGTCAGGTAATGCCATAAGGCGCGGATTGTCGCAGATTTTCGGGATGGCTGTGGCGTGATGTTGAACGCCAGTAACAAGAATCTATTCGCGTGGCGGATAAGGGTTTTTCAGGCTGTTCATCAACTCGGCCAGCACGGCACGGAATTGTTGCTCGTCGCAGCCCATTAGCACAGCATCTTCCAGGGCATCCTGACAGACTTGGCGGATTTCTTCGAGATTTTCAAGCAGCACTTTGTTCTTTTCAACACAGGCGATGATTTCGCCGTTGGGACCGTGCCAGATGATCTGAGGTTGTTCTTCGCTCATATTTTGCAACCATTACATTTTGGGTAATGTCACGCCATGTTGCCCCTGATACTTGCCACCTCTATCTTTGTATGAGGTTTCGCAGACTTCATCACTTTCGAAAAACAACACTTGAGCCACGCCCTCGTTGGCATAAATCTTGGCCGGCAGAGGCGTGGTGTTAGAGAATTCAAGCGTGACGTAGCCTTCCCATTCCGGCTCGAACGGTGTCACGTTCACGATGATGCCGCAACGTGCATACGTGCTTTTGCCGAGACAAATGGTCAGTACATTTCGCGGGATGCGGAAATATTCGACTGTGCGCGCCAAAGCAAAAGAATTGGGGGGGATGATGCAGTATTGACCATGCACCTCCACGAAAGAATTGGGGTCAAAGTTTTTGGGATCAACAATCGTGCTGTTGATGTTGGTGAAGAGTTTAAACTCTTCCGAGCAGCGTATATCGTAGCCGTAGCTTGATGTTCCATATGACACGATGCGCTTGCCGTCAACTTCTTTAACCTGACCCGGCTCAAATGGCTCGATCATTCCATGCTGCTCCGCCATGCGGCGGATCCATTTATCGGCTTTAATGCTCATAATAATTTAAGTATTTTGTACCACAATCTTTGGGAAAACCGCGCTGTGATCCTGGGCCATTTCCGCAATTTTTACAGCCACCCGACGTGCAATTTGCTTGTAGACCTTGGCAATCGCGCTGTTCGGATCGGCTACGACCGACGGTTTTCCGGAATCCGCTTGTTCACGAATGCTGATGTCCAGCGGTAATCCTCCCAGAAACTCGACTCCATAATCCGCGCACATTTTTTCTCCGCCACCTGCACCAAAGATGTGTTCTTCATGTCCGCACTGTGAGCAGATGTGCGTACTCATGTTTTCAACGATGCCGATAATTTTTATATCCACTTTCTCGAACATCTTGAGACCCTTGCGGGCATCCATCAGCGCAATGTCCTGGGGTGTGGTAACAATCACCGCGCCGGTCACCGGTACTTTCTGCGCCAGGGTCAATTGAATGTCTCCCGTACCCGGTGGCAGATCCACCACCAAATAATCCAGGTCTTGCCAATGGGTCTGTCTGAGCAATTGGTCCAGTGCCTGGGTCACCATCGGGCCGCGCCACACCATGGGCACGTCGTCGCCATCGATCATGAAACCAATGGACATCGCTTGCAAGCCATGACCTTCCATTGGCTCCATCGATTGTCCATCCTTGGATACCGGTTGCCCGGTGATTCCCAGCATCGTCGGCTGCGACGGGCCGTAGATGTCGGCGTCCAGCATACCGACCTTGGCACCTTCAGCAGCAAGTGCCAGTGCCAGATTGACTGCGGTGGTGGACTTGCCCACGCCGCCTTTGCCGCTGGCTACAGCGATGATATTTTTTACCCCGTCAACCAGCTTTACGCCACGCTGGACAGCATGCGGCACTACTTTGCTGCTCACGCTTGCGGTCACGTTACCCGTGCCTGACAAGGTGCTTCGCAGATGGTTTTCCACCATGGATTTAATTTCGTCCCACACACTCTTAGCAGGATAGCCGAGTAAAATGTCCAGTGACACATTGTTATCACTGATTTTAATATTCTTCACGGACTTGCCGCTGACGAAATCTTTTTTCGTATTTGGGTCAGTCAATTGTTTAAGTGCATTCAGTACATCCGCTTCAGTAAAAGCCATAGTTGCCTCTATTAAAATTAAGTTGCCTCTTCAGGGGAAGTACATTTTACCCAATTTCCGCATTCACGCGTGGTGTTTGCTACAATTGCACGTTGACATGAAATTCGCGCAGCGATTCCATTGCCTCCTCTCCCCAGAATTTAGCATTGCTTTTCTCGTTTGTTCTTTCTCCCGCTAGCGGGAGAAAGTTAGAGAGAGGGGTTTCTAGCGGGAGAGAATTGAGGAGAGGGGAACGAGCATGGCGAATTTCAGTCAGGGGTGGCCATAGCCATGCCCGTTACTTAAGGATTGATGCAACATGACCCGCAAAATTCTCGTTACTTCAGCACTCCCCTATGCCAACGGAAGTATCCACCTGGGCCATCTGGTTGAATACATCCAGACGGACATCTGGGTGCGCTTCCAGAAGATGCAGGGAAACACTTGCCATTATGTCGGTGCCGACGATACTCACGGCACGCCCATCATGTTGCGCGCCGAAAAGGAGGGTATCACACCCGAGCAATTAATTGACCGTGTGTGGCACGAGCACAAGGCGGATTTTGACGGATTTTATGTGGCTTTCGACCACTACGGCAGTACCAATAGCGCTGAAACCCGGCACTATTCTGAAACAATTTATCGTAATCTTAAAGCGGCCGGTTTGATTGAGGTTCGCTCAATTGAGCAGTTTTACGATCCTGTCAAAAACATGTTCTTGCCGGATCGGTTCATTAAAGGTGAATGCCCCAAGTGCCATGCCAAGGATCAATACGGCGACAACTGCGAAGTCTGCGGTACGACTTACGCGCCTACCGAATTGATCAATCCCTATTCCGCCGTGTCCGGTGCGCAACCGGAGCGACGGCATTCTGATCATTACTTTTTCAAACTCTCTGCCGAAACCTGCCAGCAGTTTTTGCGCAAATGGACCCGTAGCGACACCCTGCAACCGGAAGCCTCAAACAAAATGCAAGAATGGTTGGGCAGCGAAAGTGAGAATAAGCTGTCCGACTGGGATATCTCGCGTGATGCACCATACTTCGGTTTCGAGATTCCCGATGCGCCCGGGAAGTATTTTTATGTATGGCTGGATGCACCTGTGGGCTACATGGGAAGTTTTCAGCAATACTGCAATCAGCAAGGCTTCGACTTTAACGAATTCTGGGATGCGGATTCCCGGACTGAGATGTATCACTTCATTGGCAAAGACATTCTCTACTTCCATGCTTTATTCTGGCCCGCCATGCTGCAGCACGCGGGCTATCGCACGCCGACCAAATTGTTCGCGCACGGATTCCTTACCGTCAACGGCGAGAAAATGAGCAAGTCAAGGGGTACGTTTATTACTGCCGACAGCTACCTTAAGCAGGGACTTAACCCTGAATATCTGCGTTACTATTATGCTTCCAAGCTGAACGGGACAATGGAGGATATTGATCTTAATCTTGAAGATTTCGTTGCCAAGGTGAACAGCGATTTGGTCGGAAAGTACATTAATATTGCCAGCCGCTGCGCGGGGTTTCTCAATAAATACTTTGAAGGGAAGCTTGCCTTTCAGGATGCCCAGCGACTTCTCGACGGAGCCATTGCCAGCGGCCAAACTATAGCTGCCTCCTTTGAAGCACGGGATTATAGTCGTGCCGTGCGAGAAATCATGGCGATTGCCGACCGTATCAACGGCGAAATTGCCGTCGCCGCACCCTGGAACCTGGCCAAGGATGAAACAAAACGGACGGAGCTCCACGATATCTGCTCGCGTGCGTTACACGGCTTCTACGTGCTTTCGGTTCTGCTACGCCCAGTGTTACCGGCACTGACTTCCCGAATAGCCACCGAGCTATTTGAGTTGACGCGCGACTTTTTGTGGAGCGATCTGTCCGTGCTCCCCTTCCGCATCAATGCTTACCAGCACTTGATGACCCGTGTGGATCAAAAGCAAATTGACGCCATGATTGCAGCGAATATACAAATTGCCGCCCCTGCCGATGATTCTCATTCTCAAACAAGCCATGCGGAAGCGCAACAGCAGCCCTCTCCTCAATCCTCTCCCGCAAGCGGGCGAGGAAGCGAAGGAGAAAATCAGTCTTTAACTCTTTCACCCATCGCCGAAACGATCAGCATTGAGGATTTCAGCAAAGTGGATTTGCGTGTGGCTAAAATTGTCAATGCCGAACATGTGGAAAGTGCTGAGAAGCTGCTGAAACTGACTCTGGACATTGGAGAGGAACAGCCACGCACCGTTTTTGCAGGCATTAAGTCGGCATATGATCCAGAAAAACTGAAAGGTCGTATGACGGTGTTGGTCGCCAATCTGGCACCGCGCAAAATGAAATTCGGTTTATCTGAAGGGATGGTGCTGGCCGCTTCGGGAGAAGCTCCCGGATTGTTTATCCTGAGCCCGGATGAAGGGGCGTTGCCCGGAATGCGGATTAAATAGCTATGTTCAGTAAAATATTTAAAAAAAATGTACTTCCCGACATTGACATTTCAGTACCACAGCCGATCATCCCGGCCGGGCCGACGTGGGAACGCAGGCTGCAAGCTGCACTCGGCAATGATACAGAGTTGCTGGCACTGGCTATCGATGCTCAGTTGATCGGTCAAAAAATCTCAGCCGTGCAGGCCTTGTCGAGTGAAGAGGCTTTGCGAACCGCCGAGCGTGAGTTCCGCAAGCATGACCGGCGCGTTCACGGGCTTGCCAAGCAGCGCTATGAAACGCTGGTTAAACAGCGTGAGACTCGTGCGAATGCGGCTAATCTGATTCAGGCGGCCACGGCGCTGATAGAAGCCCCGATGATTCCGGCTAACCGATTGGTCGAACTCAACCGTGCATGGTCACTGCTTGATCCCACTCACATCGAAGACGGGCAAAAATTACAATTCTCCCAACTGCAGACAGACCTTGCAGAAACCATGCGCAAGTCGGGTGAACACAAGCGTGCCGTTAGCCGGTGGTCAATCGAGGCAAAACAGATTTTGGCCGAATTGAATTCGGCCTGCGTTGGTATATCGGTTGCCGGCGCTCTGCCACAAGAGCTTTCTTCACAGCTTGCAGCAATCGGAGAAAAGACGCACACCATCCTGGCGACATTGCCGGAGGCAACTTCCCCGCTAATGCCTGAGGAAATCGCCCTTGCAGACCTTGGCAAGGCAATCCAGTCGGCGTTGCAAGACGCAATGCTGATGGAAAGCAAGCTGGTCATTCTCGGGGAGTTGCATGCATGCCAGACGGCAATGCAAAATTCGAACGATATCTCCAACCTGCCTAAAGCGGCCATCATGGCTGTGGCATCAGATCGCTGGCAAGCCCTGCCTCCGCTTGCCAACACGGATATCAATAACGCGTTAACTACGCGATTCCAACAATACTTGCACGTTCAGGATGATGCGCGCAAGAAACTGAAAAAAGAAAACAGTCTCGTTGCAAAGGAAAAGAATCAGGCCGAGCTAAAAACCCACGTTCTAACATGGATGGCTTTAGCAGATGCTGCGGAAACCGCGCTTGCGGACGGCCACCTCGCCGAGGCGGGAAAACAGTTGGCGACTCTGCAAACAGCCTCTGATAAAGGCGAAACCAATGCGGCTTTGCAGGCTCGTATTGGTACACTTCAAGCCGAGTTTTCCCGCCTCAAAGACTGGCAGCACTGGGGAGGTGGTCGGGTGCGTGACGACCTGGTTGTGGAAGCAGAGACCCTTGCTGCTTCGACGGTCGCAGAGGAAGGAGCGCGTCCGCTCAAATTGTCGCTCAAGCAACTTGAAAAAAGTATCGAACAGTTGCGCGCTCGCTGGAAAGAGTTGGATCGTCTGGGCGGTGCGACCAGCAAGACGCTCTGGCAGCGTTTCGACGGTGCCTTGAAAACTGCCTACCTTCCGGTGGCAGTGCACTTGGCCCAATTGAACGAGGCAAGACATGAAAATTTGGCCGCACGAAAGAATCTGATAACCGCGCTGGATGCATTGGAAATGACTGCCGATCATCAGGTCACACCGGATTGGAAGAATATACGGCATGCGCTGGCGCATTTTCAAACTGAATGGCGCAAGCTCGGTCCGCTTGAACATACCGTGCCGCACAAGTCGCAAGCGGCTTTGCTGGAGCACATGAAGGCCAGTATCGAACGTGTCGAAATTCCATTGAAGGATGCGCAGACCAGATCACAAATGGAACGGGAACAATTGATCGTACGCACCAAGGGGCTTGCTCAGGAAGCACAAAGCCGTGAGGCGATGGTGAAACTTCGCGAGTTGCAGTCCCAATGGCAAAGTCACGCCAAAGCACAACCGCTTCCGCGCAAGATCGAAAACCAGTTGTGGACAGAATTCAAAGCGGCAAGCGATGCGCTTATGAGTCAGCGGGAAGCGGCATTCAGCGCACGCGATGCTGAATTTAAAGCCAACCAGACGGTGCGCGAAGCCTTGATCGTGCAGCTTGAAACGCTCCACCAGGACACTCCGCAGGCCGACATCAAACGGATTCTGGCTAGTGTTGACACGGAATGGCGCAAAGCAGGCGACTCCCCAAGAAATCAGGCGGCCAAACTAGAGTCCAGATATCAGGCTGCACGCAAGCAAGCCCAGGAGCATCTGGCAGGGAGTACCCGTCGAATCTGGCAACGCACTTGCGATGCTCTGCGCGCCAAGCTTGCGCTTTGCGAAGAGCTCGAGTCCGCAACTCCGGGAGCAGACATCCAAACTCGTTGGGAATCTGTACCTGACTTGCCGCCCCGCTGGGAGCAGGCGCTGCAAGAGCGTTTTCAATCTGCCGGCAAAGGTCTGGTGCAGACTAATAGGGGTGATCCGTTTGACCGTTTGCTGTTACAACTGGAATCCTTACTTGAGATTCCAACGCCAGAAGCTTTTATTCAGGAAAGGCGCGCGCTCAAACTTCAGGCCATGAAAAATGCAATGGAAGGACGGAAAATAGAAAACTCAGCCCCGTCGGATATTGAAAAAATACTCGCTGCTGCGTTGGGTTACACGAACATTGATTCCACTCAGAAAAATCGCCTGGTATCAATCGTTTCAGCAATCAGCCAGTCAGAATTCTGGACCAGATAAACTCGACCGTTGTCTAATTTTTTGTGCTCGTCACCAGAAAAATTTATACCCTACTATTTTAATCAGGTAAGATAATCACATCTTTGATTAACTCTTTTACTCAGCCTGTGAACTCACTAACGTTTGACAATCGTTTCATCAAGGAATTGCCGGGAGATCTGGAAGGATCATTGCAGCCCCGCCAAACTAAACAGGTCTGTTGGGCCAGAGTGTCGCCTACGCCCGTGACGCAACCGACCCTCCTTGCCTATTCAAGTGAAGTTGCCCGACTATTGAATCTTTCCCAGGAAGAGGTGCAGTCGGGAGATTTTCTTGCCACTTTTTCAGGAAATGCTTTGCTAGAAGGCATGGAAGCTTACGCCACTTGCTATGGCGGACACCAGTTCGGGAGTTGGGCGGGACAACTGGGTGATGGTCGGGCCATTGGACTGGGAGAGGTAATAAACCAGTCCGGCGAGCGTTGGGAATTGCAGCTTAAGGGCGCAGGTATGACTCCGTATTCCCGCAGAGCTGATGGTCGGGCTGTTCTGCGCTCCTCACTCAGGGAATTCCTGTGCAGCGAAGCCATGCATCATCTGGGAGTTCCCACCACGCGTGCACTCAGTTTGATAACCAGCGGCGAACAAGTCATGCGGGACATGCTCTATGATGGAAATCCCCGTCCGGAACCGGGGGCGATTGTGTGTCGGGTTGCACCTACGTTTACGCGATTTGGCCATTTCGAAATTCTGGCGTCGCGGGGCGAGCATGAGTTACTTAAACGGCTGATTGATTTTACGATAGATCGGGATTTTTCATTCATCAAAGAAACTTCGCCGGAACGTTTTGCGATCTGGTTTCGCATCGTTTGTGAAAGAACGGCACAGCTGGTTGTGGAATGGTTGCGCGTCGGCTTCGTGCATGGCGTGATGAACACAGACAACATGTCGATCGCGGGACTGACCATAGATTATGGTCCCTATGGCTGGATGGACAACTTTGATCCCGGCTGGACTCCGAATACAACTGATGCTGAGTTCCATCGCTATTGTCTGGGAAAACAGACCACAGTGGCACGCTGGAATCTGGAGCGCCTCGCCGTTGCGCTTGCTCCGGTTGCACCTTCCAGATTGGTTCTTGAGGAAGGACTTGCCCAATTTGATGCAACGTTACAGAGCAGCATGTATGCCATGTTGGCTGCAAAATTCGGCTTGCTGAAATGGCAGGATGAAGATGCCGAGATGATCGAAAACGTTTTTGAGTTGATGACAAACGCCGAAGTGGATATGACTGAGTTTTTTCGGTCGTTGGCAGGCATTAAGCAACAAGCACCCGAACTGGAGAGTTTGCGCTCCGCATTTTACAAACAGGCTTTGTATGAAAGTCATCGCGCACTTTTCCAGGAGTGGCTAAAACGCTATGCCGTGCGCCTCGGGTTGCAGCAGGATACCGATGAGGCACGCAGATCCCGCATGAATCAGGTTAATCCGCGCTTTGTTTTGCGCAACTATCTCGCCCAGCAAGCGATCGATGCAGTCATGCAAGGCGATACCGGCATGATAGACAAGTTGATGGACGCTGCCCGCAATCCCTACGCAGATAATATATCTCCGGAGTTAACTGAAAAACGCCCGGACTGGGCAATCAACAAACCCGGTTGCTCGATGCTGTCTTGCAGTTCCTGACGATCTTTCAATCAAACCTTGGCATACAAGCGTCTTAAGATACCCGGTAGCAAATCGGGCAAATCTTCAGCAATCAGACCCGGGCCAAACTCTGATGCTGCGGCACCATGCATCCATACCGCTGCAGCGGCAGCTAAAAACGGATCCATGCCTTGAGCAAGCAGCCCCAATAAAATTCCGCTGAGAACATCTCCCGCACCCGCAGTGGCCAAAGTTGGTGGGGCATTCGTGTTGATGATCGCTATGCCGTCGCGAGAGGTAATCACCGTATCGCTACCTTTCAGCACGATGATTGCATCACTGTTACGTGCTGCATTACGGGCGCGGGTTAATTTGTCACCACTTGTATCAAAGAGTCGTGCAAATTCACCCTCATGCGGGGTAAGAATGCATGGCCCGATGATTGCCTGAAAAAGCGCCTGTGAATCATTCTGGAAAATAGTAATTGCATCTGCATCAAGCACCGTGGCACGACCAGTTCTTAACAGGGAGAGAGCCCGAGTTCGGGTCTCCTCGGTTACTCCTGCCCCGGGGCCGACCAGAAAGCTTGAATAGCGAGGATCATCCAGCAACCGATCAAAATCCTCCTGCACTTTTATGGGTTGTACCATGATACTGGTCATGGCGGCGGCATAGATTGGGAAAGCAATTTCAGGTACGGCAAGAGTCGTTAATCCGGCACCCGCGCGAGCCGCAGCACGGGCTGCCATGCGCGCTGCTCCGGTTAAGGGATAGCCGCCGGAGATTAAAGCATGGCCACGCGTGAATTTGTTGCCACCTTCAGATAGATGCGGCAAAGCAGAAATCCATAGACCGGGATCATTCTCAAAAGTATCGGGAGCAAGTTCTGGCAGCAGGGTATCCGGAGTGCCGATGTCAGCAACGGTGATTTCTCCGCACAGCAAGCGACCGGGCAACAATACGTGACCAGGCTTTTTGCGAAAAAAAGTAACGGTCAAAGCTGCGGGAACTGCCCCAAGAGATTCACCGGTATCGCCCATCAAACCACTGGGGACGTCAATTGAGACAATCGGGATATTTTTCAAAGCTACCGCTGCCAAAGTTTCTGCTGTAGTTCCTTCCAGCGGGCGGCTAAGCCCGGCTCCGAAGATTGCGTCGACGACAATGGCAGCACCGTCAAGAACACTTGCGTTTAACGGTTCGATACTGCCCTGCCACAAATCAGCGTGATGGCGTGCAGCTCCGACCAGATGATCGCGATCACCCAGCAGAGCGACACGGACTTTCCATCCTGCTTCGGCAAGGAGTCGGGCCGCAACAAAACCATCCCCGCCATTGTTACCCGGCCCACACAAAACGCTGACCGGACGAGAAGACCAGCGTTGCATAATGGTTCGCGCGACAGCAGCCCCCGCATTGGCCATCAACTCGATGATGGATGTGCCAGCGACTACCGTTAACCGATCGGCTTCTTCCATTTGCCTGACATTCAGTAGGACGGTCTGATAATTCATATATTTTGCAACTCTCAATAGTCTCTATTCAGAAATCAGCGAATCCTGGAGGAAAACATCGGTCACTTTAGCATAGCGTAGTGAAACTTTAAGTTCCCGTTTCATACGCTCGTTGCTTAATCGTCTGGATTCATTCATGAATGACCATAATACCGGCGACACATTTTGCTTGACTTCTGCGCGCGACTGTCTTGCCGGACGAGGCAAGCCATACGCTTCTGCCACGATATCGAAGTAGTCGGCCATTTTCATTTCGCTGTCGTCACACGCATGGTAAATCCGGTTCGGTTTCCCGTTACTCAGTGTCTTGACGACAATGCGCGCAAGATCATCCGCGTGGATATGATTCGTATAGCTATCCTCATTTGAAACGATGCAAGGTGTTCCGGTGCGCAGTCGTTCCAGTGGCAAACGATCCGCTGCATAAATGCCGGGAACCCGCAGGATAGAAGTTTGAACGCCATTGAGCATTGCCCATTGACGTATTTGCGTCTCTGCATCAATACGGCGTCGGGCGCGTGCGGTTTGAGGATTAAGCGAATCACTTTCGCTCACCCAAGCCCCTCTGCAATCGCCATAAACACCGCTGGTGCTCAAATAAATAAGTTTTTTGGGTTCTGAACCTCGGCTTAACATGGAAAGGAGGTTGCGAGTGCGGGTATCGACCTCTCCCTGATTTAGCGGTGGCGCAAAATGCAATACCACATTAGACAGTCCCGCTAAACGTAACAGGCTGGTACGATCATCGAGATCACCGGCGACCGGTATGACACCCAAGGAACGCAACTTGGCAAAGCTTGACGGATTACGCACCAAAGCAAACACCCGATATCTCTGCCGGAGCAATGGAATAACCCGCATCGCAATGTCTCCACTGCCTATTATCAAAACTCTATTCATAACACAATTATGCACTAATCGACGCCATAAAAACTTCCTTCACCAAAGCATATTAATTGCGCTGAATCCTATGCAGTAGTACCATTTAACAACATTTTGCGTGACAGGGTTTATCTTGCATATTCTACTTGCCGACGACAACCAATCCAGTGCGATGCCGATTATTGCATTCCTTAAACAAGAAGGTTACCACGTCACTCATGTTGTTAACGGTCTCGCCGCAGTAGAAGCCTATCGGAATGCACCACCCGATTTGGTTCTGATGGACGTAGTCATGCCTGGGATGGACGGTATAGAAGCTACTCGGCACATTAAAACATTTGGTGGTTCTCGCTGGATACCCATAATTATGATGACCGCACTTTCGGCTAAAGAAGATATTATTTTCGGCCTCGATGCCGGTGCTGATGAATATCTGGTCAAACCTATCGATTTCGATATTCTTGCTGCCCGTCTGCGTTCAATGAAGCGCATTACTTCAATGCAGGACAGTCTTAATGGTATCCTCGACAATGTCTATGAAGCTATTCTCACCATTGACGAGGTCGGGACTATCCAAAGTTTCAACAAAGCGGCAGAACGTATTTTCGGGTACGGCTCAACTGAGGTTATGGGGAGCAACGTAAAGATGCTGATGCCATCCCCTTACATCGATGAACATGACGGTTACCTTTCTCGCTACCTGCAAGAGCGTACTTCACGGGCTATTGGCATTGGACGCAAGGTTAAGGGAAGACGCAAGTGCGGTGAGGTTTTCCCGATGCGCATTACTGTGACCGAAATACGACGTCAGGGTGAAAGCCATTTTGTTGGTTTGGTAAGTGATATATCCGAAGAAGAAGATGCACGAGAGCGTGCAGCAGCAGATGCCAAAAAGATAGACGAGGATGCCCGTTTTATCAAAGCAATTGCTGACTCACTGCCCGGCATGATTGCCTATTGGGGAAAGGACTTGCGCTGCCGCTTCGCCAATTACGCTTTTAAGGAATGGTTTGGCAAAGCACCGGAAGCAATTATTGGCAATACCCTAATGGACTTGATGGGTGAGCGCCTGTATGCATTCAATGAACCGTATATTCGTGCCGTCCTTGCGGGCATCCCTCAGAAGTTCGAGCGCACACTGACCAAGGCCGATGGTAGTGTCGGCCACACTTGGGCTCACTACATACCTGATCTAGATATACATGGCACAATTGAAGGATTCACCGTTCTGGTAACTGATATTACCGCGCTCAAGGAAGCCGAAGTCGAACTCAAACTGGCTGCAAGCGTCTATCAGAATACCGTGGAAGGTATCATCATCACTGATGCCGGGAGAAACATCTTGTCGGTGAATCCGGCATTTACCGAGATCACTGGCTATACTGCCGAAGAGGTGCGTGGTCAGAACACTCGCATACTTAATTCAGGCAGGCATGATTCGACTTTCTTTTCTGAAATGCAGCAAAGACTTGAGAGCAGTGGCGCATGGGAGGGCGAGATATGGAATCGCCACAAGGATGGTGGTATTTTCCTGGAGCGCATGACGATCAACAAGATTCCAGATCTCTCAGGGAAGTCTTTTCGCTACGCTGCCCTGTTTCACGATATAACAGAACTTTGGCGCAAGGAAGAACGTGTAAGGCACTTGGCATTCTACGATGCATTAACGGACTTGCCAAATCGCCCGTTACTGATTGAAAGGCTGGATCACCAAATTGCCATGTCCGAAAGGGAAATGCGAGGTCTTGCCGTGTTGTTTCTTGACCTTGATCGGTTCAAGTTCGTCAACGATAATCTTGGACACGACATTGGAGACGAGTTACTGAAGGCAGTTGCACATGAACTTCTGGCGCTGGTGAGACACACCGATACGGTTGCCCGTTTCGGAGGCGACGAGTTCGTTGTCCTGCTCGACAATCCGGCCAACCGGGACGAAGTTGCAGAGATAGCCGCCCGCATCGTAGCGAAGATCAATGAACCTATGGAATTCTGCGGTAAGGAGGCACAAATAGGAATATCTATCGGTATTGCATTGTACCCAACAGACGGGCAAACGTCTTTGCAGTTAATCAAGAGTGCTGATACCGCCATGTATGCAGCCAAGGGCGCAGGAAAGAATACTTATCGTTTCTTCCAAACTACATAGGTATTAAGATCAATTCAGAATAGAATGGAAGATCACCGCACAAGATTGTCCGCCCTCCGGGTTGCAGAAATACCTTAACTTTCTCTTATACGATGAAAGGGGAGTTCATCTATCTCCGGGTCAAAATCCGGCTCCAGCGTATCGTGATACTTTGCCTTCTGCTCATTCAAGAGTTGCTGATGCTCTGCTTCTTCGTCTCTAAGACTCTTGATCAGTTCTTGAACTTCGTCATTCTGAATGACCTGCAATATTCTGTCATAAAACTTGTAAGCTTTAATTTCAGACTCCAGTGAGACTTCCAAGGCCTGCCGTGGAGACATGTAGCGTATTGCTTTCCCGGTGTCCGGGGCTTCGATATCGTTCCCGATCATATTCGCCGTGACGCGTGAAGGAGTATCGCCAAAAATCAAACGTCTTCTTTCTGTAATTTCAGTTCCATGACGCTGCTCGTTTCGAGCCATCATGGTAAAGAAATTCGCCGCATCACCGGGATACCGCTGCCCGAGATGGTCTGCAAACAAAAGGTAGCGCTCTTCCGCTTCCTTTTCGATCAGTACTGCCAGATCGAGCGCATCCTGTAAATTAAGAGTTGAAAAATCAAGTTGAGTTGTCATTAACTTCTCCCGGGGATAAAGGTATTCCCATAAGAATAGAAATTCAATTGCACACAACAAGAGTATCCACTTGTTTTGTGTTCACAGTCAATCGCCAAATTCCAGAAAAACTTTCCTGATTGGATAACAAACTGTGTTTTTATACCTCAAGTTTCTATTAAGTCATTTAACAATAACATCATTTGACGATGGTCGGATTACATATGTTATTAAGGCTAAGACACCAATTTGTATCGAAAAAAGCGAGTCGGTACTGAAAGCTGTCTGCCGAAAAACGAAACTCCGCAGTTACGTAATACCTATGATCATGTCAATAATCCCAAAGTAGCGGATATTTCGTTCAAACACGCGTTCTTTTGGCATTACTCCCTATCGGAGATAAAAATCTCTGATCTGTCTCAACCAGTGGTAGATTTATTGTTAGGGTTATTTTTAAAGCGACAAATTACTGACATTTTATGATGTAGAATTATTACTAACATTGAAAAATGTTGCTTTTCAGGGATCTGTAAATCAGCTGCCAGAAGGTGGAAAGGTATTGTCTTCGTGCAAGTACCAATGCCTTTAAAAAGTATGTTGGTTTTTTTGACATTGACTACCGGAATCACCCACTTTAGGTGCATGGTAGTTAATGGTGGGTCAGGAAAATGAGCTTTCTTGAATAATGAAACAGATAGGTGATTTCAATTATTTCCAAAACGATAGGATAACTTTATGTGGCGATGCTTTCTAACAATTAGCCTAATTGCTCTGTGCTGTATCGAAAGTGTTTTCGCAGCAAATCTTACTGGTTGGGGCCGCGCAAAATTTGGAATGACCAAAGCTGAAATCAAGCGTTTATTTGGAAAAAGAATTCAGGAATCATCTCTAGGGGAAGAAGATTCGATTATTTACATTAACGGAGTTAAATATTCATCAAAATTAGGGTTAACAATATCTTCATATTATGTTGATGGTCTAGACTTTAAAATTATATTTAATTTTGGAGAGAAGACTGGGAAACTTAGATCGGTGAATCTGATTGAACCAAAGTTAATCCGCGATGATTTGTTCAGTAATGATAATACAACTGAATCAGATATAGGTGTGAAATGTGAAAAACTTCATGTGGATTTAATAAAACAGTTTGGGAATCCTGCCTACCGGACATTGGGTGAAATGACCGGAGATGTGTTTATTGCAAACAATGGAATTATTGAATATTACGTTGGAGGTAAATCTATATCAAAAGAATTAACATCAATAGGGTGTTCAGTTATTTATTCTCAAAAATATGATCTTAGACAAGAGTATTAAATTGTATTAGTGCTTTGTATTTATTGTGTTATATTTAACTCAAACTTGATCTGAAAAACTGCCAGATTGCCATTCCTGATTTTGCTACCTCGGTCCATTTAAATTCCCTGAATGCAGACATTGGAGCTTGACAGTAATCTACCATTTACGACAGTCAAACTCAGGCTATTTCTGATGGAGTCCGTTTGATGAAAACACGAACGTTAATGGGCAGCGACCGTTGATGGCACATTGCGCCAATTCACCAAGTCCCGCATTGGCGCAAGGAATAAGATTTAGCGATATTCCGGTATTTGCCAGTGAGTTTACACCCTTGACCATCTTGATTCGACCTACAAGCGTTAGAGCAACTCCATAATTACTGCCCGAAAGCCGATACTCGTGACCTGCCGTTAAGGAAAGGATTATTTTGCATTAGATGAGTTGGCAATATCAAAAAAGTTTTTTAGTACATCTCGACTGATTGCCAGTTGCTTTTCATAGACGCTTATCCAGTATTCCTGAGTTCTCAGTGCCTCACCTGTTGCATTTTGCGAACTATTTGCCACGGTGCTTAACCATGTGTTGAATTGATTCAGCACTTCCTTGGTTTGCGGGGTTTCCGGTAGCCCAGGAATATTGGTAAATGCTGCCTGAGTCTTCAGGATAGCAGCAATCCACTGTGCGCGCAGGTTATTTTGCACATTTAGCAGGTTTTCAAAAACCTTTTTCTGCGTATCAGCTAAAGCATCAAAATATTCAAGTTGCTTGGTCATTTTAATTCCTTTCAAAGTCAGATGAAATCGAATATACACCATTTTGGCTTATACACGCTCAGCAGCTAGTTGCGCAACCTGCTATTTGCCAGTTTTCGCTAATGAACAGTCCAAATAAATGCTCGCGAACTTCCGCCTTTCGGCTAACAGTTTACATTAATGGATTTCAGGTTTCGACTCACATGTACGGGTCAAGGTAAGGCAAGCGATACTTTTTATCTTCCAGAAACCATAGCGTGAACAGCACTGATCTTTCCGGCAATCTGTTGCAAAGGGATTTCTTCGCAAACAGCCCCAAGCTTCATCGCTTCTTTCGGCATTCCGTACACGACGCATGTTTGTTCGTTTTCTCCGAGGGTATAAGCGCCGGCATCGCGCATTTCCTTGAGGCCGCGCGCTCCATCGTCCCCCATTCCTGTCATGATAATGCCCAGCGCATTTTTGCCGGCAAATTTTGCAACCGAACGGAATAATACGTCTACCGAGGGCCGATGGCGATTGACCAGCGGTCCTTCCACCACCTCAACGTGATATTGCGCACCGCTGCGTTTTACCATCATGTGTTTGCCGCCGGGGGCAATCAGCGCCCGCCCGGGAATGACGCGGTCATTATTTTTGGCTTCCAGCACTTCGATCTCGCACAAACTATTCAACCGCTGCGCAAAAGCTTCAGTAAACATTTCAGGCATGTGCTGAACAATCACAATACCCGCGCAAATGCGCGGTAACGCAGTGAGCACAAATTCCAGCGCCTGCGTGCCACCGGTAGAAGTTCCAATCGCCACAATCTGTTCGGAAGTTTGCCCCAGACGAACCGCGCTTGGCGGGGACAACATGGCGTCAGCATTGAGCTTGGGGCTGATACTGACAGGTCGAAGCGTGGTGTCGACCAGCCGTCGAACATTGGCGCGGGAAGCCGCCTTGACCGACTCAACGAGATCATTGGAAGCATCCTCCTGAAGAAAACGTTTCACGCCCATCTTCGGTTTAGTGATGATGCTGGTCGCACCGGCCGCAAGTGCCTGCATGGTTGCTTGTGCGCCCTTTTCAGTGAGGGTGGAGCAAATTACCACCGGAGTCGGCCTTTCGGCCATTATCTTGTGCAGGAAGGTCAGCCCGTCCATGCGCGGCATTTCAATATCAAGCACAATCACGTCCGGCCATTGGATTTTCATCTTATCCATGGCAAACAGAGGGTCCATGGCTGTGCCGATGACTTGAATACCAGGATCGGACTCCAGTACTTGTTTGACGACCTCGCGTACCACCGCAGAATCGTCCACAATCAACACTTTTATTTTTGCCATAATATTTCGGCGTCCTTACGCTTCCGTTTTTCTATGATCAACATGGGTCAGCCGCACTTCACCACTCCAAACGTCAAATTCAATTTTACGGTGTCCAAAACTCCCGAGGTGTTCATGCGCAATAGAGAATCCGCACTCATCAAGTAAGCGGTATGCCATCGCGATATTTTGTTTTCCGATTTCCATTCCAGTGGACGCCTGCTCATCAAACATGTTTCCGCCGCCGTAAATATTCACTTGATATTGAGCGGGTAGGGTATGACGTTTTCTGAGCTCAAACAAGAACAATTCCATTGCTTCTTCGCCGTATTTTCCGTCCGGATGTAAATTACCACGAAGCTGCTTGCGGCTGGGCAGCATGTAATGGCACATCCCGCCGTGGGCAAGCAAGGGGTGCCAAAGGACGATCGAGACACAGGATCCCAGCAAAGTGGAAATCCGCAGCTTTCCTTCCCCAAAACAAAAATCACCCGGCCTGAGATATACTTCGCGAAGAACGTCAGCACTCACCGGCACCTTACATTCTCCTGTAGACGGTGGGTTTTTCCTGTACCAGAGCATTGGTAATGCCGTTAAGCGACTCGGAATGGCCGACAATCAAATACCCCCCGTTTTTCAGGCAGGGAACCAGATTGGCGATAACTCGTTGTTTGGTCGGAACATCAAAGTAGATCAATACATTACGCAAAAAAATGACATCAAAGTCTCCTACCTTTTTCATGCCTTCAACATTCAAATTCAAATGCGCAAAGTTGACGTGCTGCCGCAGTTTTTTGTCAATCAAAAAAGTACCTTCCTGCTCGCCTTTACCCTTCAGACAATATTTTTTCAGATACTCGGCAGGAATTTTTTCCGCTTCAGAAATTCGATAGTGACCTCGTCTAGCCTGTGCCAAAACCGAATTACTGATGTCGGTTCCGAGAATTTCCCATGCGCCCCCCGCACCCAGTTTATCCGCCAGAATCATGGCGATGGTGTAAGCCTCCGCGCCTATCGACGCCGCTGCGCTCCAAACGCGAAATACCGATCCCTCCTTGACTGCAGACGGAACAATCTGTTTCAGAAAATCGAAATGCTGGGGTTCCCGAAAAAAATACGTTTCATTGGTGGTGAGCAAATCCACCATAAAATCCAATTCCCGGGTGTGGACGGGATCCGTAACATACTTAAAATATTGTGTGTAAGTGGCGAGGCCCAGCGCAGTCAGTCTTTTGGATAACCGGCCGGTAAGCAGGACCTTTTTGGAATCATTGAGTGAAATTCCGGTAATGTCGTAAAGCAGACTACTTAACCGCTTGTATTCTGTATCGTTAATGTCGTAATTCATAATGCTGTCGGAAAGATTATTTCAGGGAAGCGGCTGCACGCAGCTACTCGAAGTGTTACATTAAAATTTAAGCGCCGCAGTCAGCGATTTCACCTCTTCCGCCGACTCATTCAGAATACGCGTCAGAGTTTCTTCTCCGATCATCATTTCGATACTTGCAGCCGTGACGTCGCTGCTTTCTCCATTTTCTAGTTGATGCAAGGGAGACGGTACCGGAGCAAGTCCTTCTGCAAGTAGTAAGGTGTCCGCAAGCGTAACCGGTGGCATGGCCAGGAAACCATCCCAATAGGCACCGATGGCTGAAGCCACCGATTCCGGTACTGACAATTTATTCAGCACTTCCCGACCCACTTCGACTTCTCCCGCCTCCAGCCAATCGGTGAAATCTCCCTCCAGCAACCCCGGAAATTCAACGGCACGTGAAATCATGTAAAAACCGCCGATTTCGTGAATGATGCCGGCGAACATCGCAGTTTCCGGATCTTGACGGGTCACATGGCGTGCGATCACATTCGCAAGTGACGCCACATGAGCCGTGTGCTCCCATAACTGGTTGACCAGTAACAGGTATTTTTTGTCAGTCGGCACTCCGGCCATTTGGCGCGTCACCAGGGCCATTGTCAATGAGCGTACCGTGTTGAAACCAAGCCGGGCTACACTCTCGCGCACGTCGGTAACCTCCCGTCCGGAGCGGTTGTAAACCACAGAGTTGGCAATCGCGATCACTTTTGCAGCGAGGAGTGGCTCCGCCTGTATCAGCTTCGCAGCTTTATCAACAGGACAATCCGGATCTTCAAGTGCCTGACGCACTTTTAGCGCCACTTGGGCGCCAGTCGGGAAGGTCAACTCCCCCTGCGCTACCTGGCTGGCGATTATCTTGAAAGCCCCAAGTTTGTTCATGCGTGTATCATTCATGTGATGCAATAATAGTAGATAGATTAAGCAACATCGTGCCCGCGTTTTCATTTCGTTTCGCTATAATACATGCAAAATGGATCATTTATAAACAACTCATAATAACGACGAAGTTGTTATTTAGGCCTCCGGAATTCATGGACGACAACACGCATCAGACTGGTAAAGATTTCGAACGCATCGCAAGGAACATCAATCCCGGCGGCTGGGCGATTGAGACTGAACGTCCTATCTCAACGCTATTGGGTTCCTGTGTTGCTGTCTGCCTGTTTGACCCGAAGTTGAAACTCGGTGGGATGAACCATTTTCTGTTGCCGAGAATTTCGAATACGGCCAATTCAGATATAGATGTGATAATGAACGGTGATTATTCGATGGAGGTGCTGGTTAATGGCCTGCTCAACAAGGGAGCCCAAAAAGCCAGATTGGTTGCCAAGGCTTTTGGCGGGGGAACCATCATCAGCTCGATCAATATGGACATAGGCGGACGCAATTCAGCCTTCGCCCACGAATGGCTGGAACGCGAGGGAATTCCGCTCGTCGCATCCGATTTCAACGGCCCATGGTCACGTAAAGTGGTTTTCGTTCCCCAGAGTGGTGATGCTTTCTGCCGGCGTATCCCGACTACCCAGGCGAGTTCAGCCGTGGTTGCCAAAGCGGAACAGGACTATGAACGTTCGCTGGCAATACAAAAGAAAGAAACCGTAAAAAAGATCGAGTTGTTTTAATGGCAGCTTAATAACTCGGCATGCTAACCCGCTCTGCTTTCCGTAACTTATGGGTACCGTGCATCCACCATACCGGAGTGTGCCATGAGCAATAACAGGTTTGATTCTGACGCTTTGTCCGGGCAATCCATGAATGCGCTGTCCGCGCACATCGCCATCATTGATGAAGCTCCCGTGCCTTTTGCCATCAATGATGCAAGGGGAAACATCACCCATCTGAACAAAGGATTTATTCAAACCATTGGATACACCACTGAGGACATTCCCACCCTTGAAGAATGGTGGCCATTGGCCTATCCAGATCCCCAATACCGGAAATGGGTCACCGAAACGTGGCGAGACAATCTTGATGAGGCAAGGGCCGCTGACAAACCGTTTCAACCGATGGAAGTCATGATCCATTGCAAAGACGGAATTGTTCGCACGTTTATGGCCAGCGCAACCTCTTTAATCGACCATCGAGCAGAAACTCATCTGGTCATGCTTTCTGATATTACCGCACGCAAGCAGACAGAAGATGCCTTGATTAAAAGTGAAATGCGCTTTCGGCGCATTCTTGAACTTGCACCGATCGGTATGGCTACCAATAGTTTGGATGGGCATTTCATCCTGGTCAATCAAGCTTTCTGCAACATGCTGGGCTATAGCAAGAAAGAACTAGAAGTGATGACCTATCTGGACATAACCCACCCGGATGACAAAATGCTCACCTTTGCCTCCCGAGAGCAATTGCTGGAAGGTGAAATTGAATCCTACCAACTTGAAAAACGATTTCTCCACAAAAATGGTCAGGTCGTATGGGGATTACTTACTTCATCGCTTGAGAAAAATAACTTCGGAGCCCCCCCCTTTTTCATTGCCCAGATAGAAAATATTACTGGCCGAAAACTTTCTGAATCCCTTTTGCGGGAAGGGGAAGCCCGCTTCCGCACTATTCTTGAGCATTCTCCTATCGGCATGGCCATCGCTCTGCCGGACGGGCAGATCACAGAGGTAAATCAGGTTTTTTGCGATATGCTGGGTTACGAAAAGGAGGAATTCAAGGAATTAACCTTCCGTGAAATAACCCATCCTGAAGATTTGCCATGCACCCTTGCCAACAGGCAACGCTTAATCGACGGCGAGGTTGATTTTTACCAGATGGAGAAACGCTTTTTCAGAAAAGACGGAAAAATTGTTTGGGTACAGCTGATTTCTTCCATGCAAAGAGATGCGTCAGGTTCTCCACTCTATAACATTGCACAAATCGAAGACATTAGTGCTCGAAAAATAGCAGAAAATAAACTCCTCAAGAGTGAAGAAAATCTGCGCGCGATTCTTGACAATTCTCCCTATTTAACCTGGCTAAAAGACACCGATGGCCGTTTCCTCCATGTCAATCAGGCTTATGCGAACTACCCGCTACTGAAATCCGGCAATCAGATTATCGGCATGACTGATTTTGATTTATGGCCCAAGGAAATCGCGGAAAAGTACCGGGCAGACGATGCAGAAGTCATGGTTAACCGCCTGCAACAGCGACGGACAGAGGAATGTTTTATTGACGGCACACGAACCTACTGGGCAGAAACCTTCAAGACCGCCATCATCGGGAAAGACGGCCTCGTAACCGGAACCACCGGATTTAGCCGTGACATCACACATCGTAAAGCGACCGAGCAGCAACTGCACGATCTGACGGCCCATCTTTTGAATGTAAGGGAAAATGAAAAGGCTAGCATTGCAAGGGAAATTCACGATGAATTGGGCGGGATTGTGACTGCCCTGAAAATTAAAATTTACCAGTTAAAATCCATTCTGGCAGACATTACTGATGCAATGAATCTTGCCGAACCAATCGAGTCTATGGAGCATTTGATTAATCATGCCGCCGTTATTTCACGTACCATTATTTCGAATCTGCACCCGACCATCCTGGATGATCTCGGCCTGCTTGCAGCCATCGAATGGCAAACCGGAGAATTTCACAAATTGACCGGTATCTCCACAATGGTCAACTGCATAGGTGACAAGGAAAATCTTGACAAACAAACTTCGATTGCGTTGTTTAGAATTCTTCAGGAAGCGCTCACCAATGTGGCCCGGCATTCCGGAGCCTCGAAGGTAGGAGTTGAATATCACCATAGCGACGATGAAGTCCTGTTATCAATCAGCGACAATGGCTGCGGATTACCGGATGACCGGCGGACCCATCCGAGAAGTTATGGTTTGATGGGCATGCAAGAGCGCGTCACCCAATTGGGAGGCACCATCAAATTCGACAGTTCGCCAGAAGGAGGTTTCAGCGTGATTGTGACCCTGCCACCCAACTCAACTGAAAATCGGAGCCTGGCATGAAAGGCAAAATTCGCATCCTGATTGTTGATGACCACGCCATGGTTCGTCAGGGATTGGCACAAATTCTGGAAAAAAATGACGGTATGCAAGTGGTGGCATCATGCAGTAACGGTGCCGATGCCTTGCGCTGGTTGCGCAATCACGACTGTGATGTTGCTCTGCTGGATGTTGCCATGCCGGACATGAGCGGCATCGAATTACTCAAACAGATCAAGGCTAATAAATCAAATTTCCCCGTGCTGATTATCAGTTCCTATCCTGAAAGCCAATACGCAGTGCGTTTAATCAAGGCCGGGGCATCCGGTTATTTGAATAAGGAATGTGCGCCTGAAGAAGTGATTAATGCGGTTTGTAACGTGGTGGATGGCAAGATGCATCTCAGTCCGGATGCAGTCAAAATGCTCGTCAATGAAATCAATCTTCCGGATGAAAGGCTCCCGCATGAAACGCTTTCAATTCGGGAGTTTCAGATTTTCAAGCTGATTGTCTCGGCCAAGACCGTTACGGAAATAGCCGATTCAACTCATTTGAGCTCTAAAACAATCAGCACCTACCGTAGCCGTATCCTTGAAAAAATGCATCTGCACAATAACGTCGAGCTGATGCGCTATGCGGTGGAGCATCAGCTTTTTGAATAGCTACACACCGATTTACGTGAGATAAAAATTACAAATTACCTTTTAATTAATAGGGTGGATGCGCTGCGCTTACCCACCCTGCGACTTACGTTTTTCTAGTAACAGACTGTTGACATTTAAAACACATCCAATCAGTCATCCTCAAACCGACTGGTAAAATATTTAGATAATCAATAAGTAATATTGATTATCTTTGCGCTTGTAGGGCAAACCCTGACACCATTTTTCTCAGTATCTGACACAACTATCAAATAATTGCCGATACCCACATTAATCATAATGGCGCATTCTCGCCTTCATAATGTAACAGGCAAACTATTCAAAATCGAGAATCGCAATGAATACGCAAAGCCACACAATCACGATAAACTTTACCCATGACGAGGCTGAAGCCTTTTCAAGATTGCTTAAGCACATGGTCAGGCAAGATTTTCTAGCGAAGGCAAGCGACGAGGAGGAAGCCATAAACATGGAGGCAGCAGCACGGGTTGTCAGCATAGCGCTCGCGGAAATTGGAATGTCATTACCCAGCCTGAAAATAGGAAACGTATGAACGCCAGGGATTCCGAATCGCTAATGCAGC